>Ga0209064_1000436_pt1 | contig 94675 bp, 63 predicted proteins | sample Inofromicrocosms_FD_187498 | JGI IMG/M metagenome (GOLD analysis project Ga0209064, IMG submission 187498) | Mouse cecum microbial communities from Vienna, Austria - Inoculum for glucosamine and mucus D2O microcosms (SPAdes) (version 2) | ecosystem: Host-associated > Mammals > Digestive system >...
GGGATGCCCCAGCGGCGGGGGCGGCCTAAACCGCCCCCAAGAGCGGACGGAGGCATGACTATTCTCAAATAATCTAAGGTGGATGTAATTTTTGCCTCATTTTATTTGGATTTTAATATAGTTCGTGCGGAATACAAATTTGCCAATGCCGTATGTATATATGCAAGCCTGTAGATGTTGCTGTCTTCCTCAGCTATTTTCAACGCTGTTTTCAGATAGCGGTAAGTCTTATTATAATCAAGCATGTGCGTGGAATGCAATATACCTAAATTATAATAAGCCTGAATTGCATATCCCTTGCCGTCTGAGTCATCCGGGTTTTGCATGTATCTCTTGACAACTACGGACAATGCCATCTGGGCATTGTCGTTGTCCCCTTTTCTTATGTTTTCAACCCCTTCATTTATGAGGCTACCATTGTCAAGGCTGAAGTAATAATCGGCTTGACCGGTAAAATTCTTGCCACGTTCCTCCGCAACCGCACATATGACAGATGCGAAACATATTATCATACATAATATCCCTAATATGAAGCCTTGATGTGTGATTTGCCGTATCATATATTAAGTATATGTGTGCAGAACCGACATAATTCCGGTTGGACATAAAAATTTCCTTTAATTGACTATCCTGAAAAACAAATATCTAAAACAATATTTTATTTAATCAGCAACATGATATTTTCTACAAAATTAAGGAAAAAACATAATAATCTAAAATCATCACAACGGTATTTAAAGACACCGAGGAATTTTTCACACTCCTTCTGGAATGGAATTATGATATATTCTTCAAATCTGTCTGCACTAACTTTAGTGCGGGACGCGTTGTTTATATGTCATGACACAAGTAAAAGCAAAAAAGGCACTCGGCCAGCACTTCTTAAAAGACCTCAACGTTGCGAAGCGGATTGCCGACACCATCGAAAAAGACCAGCTCCCCACTGACGCCAAGACGTGGGGCGAACTACCCGTGCTTGAGGTCGGGCCGGGAATGGGCGTGCTTTCTCAGTTCCTGATGAAAGCCGGACGAAACGTGAAAGCTGTGGAACTCGACTCCGAGAGCGTAGAGTTCCTAAACAAAGTGTTTCTGGACCTTGAGGTGATTGAAGGCGACTTCCTGAAAATGGGCCTTAAAGAGCTCTTCTCCGGTAAATTTGCCCTTATAGGCAACTATCCATACAATATTTCATCGCAGATATTTTTCAAAGTTCTCGACTATAAGGAAGACATTCCCGTTGTGGCCGGAATGCTCCAGAAAGAAGTGGCAGAACGAATATGCTGCAAGCCGGGCACTAAGGTATATGGCATCCTTTCAGTGCTGCTGCAGGCATGGTATGACTGCGAATATCTGTTTAACGTGCCGCCGGGAGTATTCTCCCCCCCTCCAAAAGTGATGAGCGGAGTGATACGCCTCACACGCAACTCCCGCACATCGCTCGGATGCAATGAAAAATTGTTTAAGACTATTGTAAAGACTGCATTCGGACAGCGCCGGAAAACTTTGCGCAATTCTCTCGGAGGACTCATCCCGGCAGACGCACCGATAATGAAAGAGCCTATAATGGCTCTTCGTCCGGAGCGCCTGTCTGTAGAAGATTTTATAACCCTTACAATCGCTGCCTCTAAATGAAAATCACAATTCTTGACGGCTATAGCCTCAACCCCGGCGACCTATCCTGGGAGCCGTTGAAAAAATTTGGCGACGTCACAGTCTACGACCGCACCGCCCCGGCAGAAATAATTGAGCGAGCCAAAGGCTCTGAAGTGCTTCTCACCAACAAAGAGATCCTTAATGAAGAGACTCTCCACGAATTGCCCGGCCTTAAATATGTGGGAGTCCTTGCCACAGGATACAATGTGGTGGATGTGGCCGCTGCTAAAAAACTTGGTATCGTCGTGACCAATATCCCGGCCTACAGCACAATGTCTGTGGCACAAAAAGTGTTCGCCCTGCTTCTCGCAATCACCGACCGCGTGGAGCACTATGCCATAGAGAACAGGTCTGGCCGTTGGAGCCGCAACCCCGATTTCTGCTATTGGGACACGCCGCTGACAGAACTCGCCGGCAAAACATTCGGCATTGTCGGATTCGGCCACATCGGGCAGGCTGTAGCGCACATAGCCATCGCTTTCGACATGAAAGTGCTCGCTTTCACATCAAAAGAGCCTGAGCACCTGCCCGACGGAGTGACCAAGGCCGACCTCAACAAACTTTTTTCAGAATCAGACGTAGTGAGCCTGCATTGTCCTCTGGCCCCCGACACCAACCGCCTTGTCAACAGAGAGAGGCTTGCGCTCATGAAGCCATCCGCCATCCTTATCAACACAGGCCGAGGCCCGCTGATAGACGATGACGCCGTGGCCGAAGCGCTTCGCAACGGGAAACTTGCAGCATTTGGAGCAGACGTGCTCACCACAGAGCCACCCGCATCAGACAACCCGTTGCTGTCTGCCCCCAACAGCTACATCACTCCACACATAGCCTGGGCCACAAAAGAGGCACGCGAAAGACTGATGCAAATAACGCTCGACAACCTCGACGCCTACACAAAAGGCAGCCCCATAAACAATGTAGCACGCTGACAACAGTCATATTTAGCCGGAGACCTTATGGTTTTTCGGCTATTTTTTTGTAATTTTGCAATTTAAAATTCGGGAATTCTCCTTTTTTATATTGAAATAATTTCAGACACTATATATGGCAAATCAGGAACTCACAGAACAAGAGATTGTGCGCCGCAACAGTATGCAGGCACTCCGCGACCGAGGAATAGAGCCCTATCCCGCTCCGGAATATAAAGTGACAGGTCATTCCGTTGAAATCAAAGAGAACTTCGTCGACGGCCAGGAGCCGCCGCGCGAGGTGACAGTGGCCGGGCGTATCATGAGCCGCAGAATCATGGGAAAAGCTTCTTTCATGGAGCTTCAGGATTCTGAAGGACGAATCCAGGTATACGTCAGCCGCGACGACCTCTGCCCCGGAGAAGACAAAGACATGTATAACGTGGTCTTCAAGAAACTCCTTGACATAGGCGACTTCATCGGCGTGAAAGGATACGTGTTCCGCACCCAGATGGGCGAAATATCAATTCATGCAGAAGAGATCACAGTGCTCTCAAAGAGCCTTCGCCCTCTGCCTGTTGTCAAGATGAAAGACGGCAAAGCCTACGACGCATTCACCGACCCCGAACAGCGATATCGCCAACGCTATGTAGACCTGGTGGTCAACAAAGGGATCAAAGACATCTTCATCAAGCGCACGAAGATGTTCAACTCCATGCGTGAATATTTCAATTCACACGGATATATCGAGGTGGAGACCCCTATTCTCCAGGCAATCCCCGGAGGCGCGTCGGCCCGCCCGTTCATCACCCACCACAATGCGCTCGACATTCCCTTGTATTTGCGCATCGCCGACGAACTCTATCTCAAACGCCTCATTGTAGGCGGCTTCGAGGGCGTATACGAATTCTCAAAGAATTTCCGCAACGAGGGCATGGACCGCACCCACAACCCTGAATTCACCTGCATGGAAATTTACGTTTCCTACAAGGACTACAACTGGATGATGGCTTTCACCGAGAAGATGCTCGAGAAAATCTGCCTTGACGTCAACGGCACAACCGAAGTGCAGGTGGGCGACAACACCATCTCTTTCAAGGCGCCGTATCCGCGTGTGACAATGACCCAGGCCATCCTCGACAAGACAGGGTTCGACATCACAGGCAAGACCGAAGAAGAGCTTCGCGCTTTCTGCAAGCAGAACGGAATCGAAGTTGACGAATCTTTCGGCAAGGGTAAACTCATCGACGAGATTTTCGGAGAAAAATGCGAAGGCTCATTCATTCAGCCCACATTCATCATCGACTACCCCATCGAGATGTCGCCTCTCACAAAGCGCCATCGCAACGACCCCCGTCTCACAGAGCGCTTCGAGCTCATGGTCAACGGCAAGGAGCTTGCCAACGCTTATTCAGAGCTCAACGACCCCATCGACCAGTATGAACGCTTTGTAGAGCAGATGCGCCTCGCCGACAAAGGCGACGACGAAGCCATGATCATCGACGGCGATTTTATCCGAGCGCTCGAATACGGCATGCCCCCCACATCAGGAATGGGAATCGGAATGGACCGTCTCGCAATGCTCATGACCGGACAGTCCACAATTCAGGAAGTGCTCCTTTTTCCGCAGATGCGTCCCGAAAAGAAGCAGAACAAAGAGGAAGAGAACGAAAACGAGGCTGAATGATGGGGGCACTGGGAAAGATAGCCGTTATAGGAGCCGGAAGCTGGGCCACCGCGCTTGCAAAGTTGCTGCTAAACAACAACGACCGCATCAACTGGTATGTGCGCCGTCCCGAACGCATTGACGACTTTATCAAATACCACCGCAACCCCGTATATCTCAGCGATGTGACATTCGACACAGCCCGCATTAATTTCTATTCTGACATTAATGCGGCTGTGGCCGACGCCGACACCCTTGTTGTGGCCGTGCCATCACCCTACTTCAAAGGTGAGGCCGAAAAAATCAATGCCGACCTTTCGGGGCGCAACATAGTCTCGGCGGTGAAGGGGATTGTGCCCGACGACAATATGATTGTGACCGACTGGTTCAAATCCCGTTTCGGATGCAAAGATTCAAACCTCATTGTAATCGGAGGCCCCTGCCACGCCGAAGAGGTGGCCCTCGACCATCTGAGCTATCTCACAATCGGATGCCACGACACTGAAAAAGCCGGAGAATTCGCCAGGGCAATAGCCGGAATCAAACTCAAGACAATACTCTCTCATGACGTAGAGGGGATTGAATATGGAGCCGTGCTCAAAAACGTCTATGCGATAGCTGCCGGAATGGTAAACGGCATGAAAGCCGGCGACAATTTCAAGGCAATGCTCGTGTGCAATGCAATCAGGGAAATGCGACGTTTCATCGACGCCATAGCCCCTATGGAACGAGACATCTGCCGGTCTGCTTATCTTGGCGACCTCCTCGTGACAGCATACAGCCTTTTCTCGCGCAACCACAATTTCGGGGCTATGATCGGGAAAGGACATAGCGTGAAAGCCGCAAAGATGGAAATGGAGATGGTGGCCGAAGGGTATTACGGCACTCGATGCATCTACGAAATCAACGAGGCAACCGTGAAAGCCGACATGCCTATCCTAAGATGTGTCTACCGCATCTTATATGAAGGGATCACCCCACGTCAGGCGCTCGCCGCTGTTTATGACTCCTTCTCTTAACGCTTTTCGTTTCGCACTAAGAACAATCTCCTCCCCGAAAGCGTTATAATTTCAGGCATACGTCATACGAATCAATATCACTCAAATTTTAAAGACAATGAAATCTATTGAAATCTGCATTAAAGATGCAGTAAGTTTCGCAGAAAAGCAGTATGAGGCCAACAAGACCTCTGCAACCGAAGCCATTGCAAAGCTTCATGACGGCAACGGCGAAGGCAATGACTTCCTCGGCTGGCTCAACCTCCCCTCTTCTATTCCCTCCGACCTTCTCGACAGAATCAACAAGACAGCTGAACGTCTGCGCGAAAACTGCGAATATGTAGTTTGTGTAGGCATAGGCGGCAGCTACCTCGGCGCCAAGGCCGTGATTTCTGCCCTCTCTGACTCATTTGCAGATTTCTACGCGCCTAAGCCCAACAGTCCCAAAGTGCTCTACGCCGGACAGAATATCGGCGAGGAATATACCGCCGAACTCGAAAAACTTCTCGCAGGAAAGAAATTCGGCATCATCGTAATCTCAAAGTCAGGCACAACCACCGAACCGGCCATCGCTTTCCGCATCTTTAAAGAGATGCTTGAGAAGCAGGCAGGGAAAGAGGCAGCCAAAGACCTTATCGTAGCCGTGACCGATGAAAAGAAGGGCGCGCTCCGCACTCTCGCCACTCAGGAGGGATATGAGACTTATGTGATACCCGACAACGTTGGCGGTCGCTTCTCTGTTCTCACTCCGGTGGGCCTTCTCCCCATAGCATGTGCAGGTTTCGACATCGTGAAACTTGTTGAAGGCGCAGCTGAAATGGAGAAAGAGACTCTTCATCCAAGCGATGAAAACCCCTGCGAGATTTATGCACGTCTCCGCAACGCCCTATATCAGAGCGGCAAGAAAATCGAAATCCTTGTAAACTTCAACCCCAAGCTTCACTATTTCGCAGAATGGTGGAAACAGCTCTACGGAGAAAGCGAAGGAAAAGACGGCAAAGGCATATTCCCCGCATCTGTCGATTTCACAACCGACCTTCACTCTATGGGCCAATGGATTCAGCAAGGCGAGCGCACAATCTTCGAGACTGTTCTTTCAGTTAAGGAGCCGGCAATCACTCGCCGCATACCCGAAGACTCTGCCAACCTCGACGGCATCAACTATCTTGCCGGCAAGCGAATCGACGAAGTTAACAAGATGGCAGAGCTCGGCACAAAGATTGCACACGTAGACGGCGGCGTGCCCAACATCAAGATTGAGCTCAACAAACTCGACGAGCACACTCTCGGCCAGCTCATCTACTTCTTTGAGAAGGCTTGTGGAATCAGCGGCTATCTGCTCGGGGTCAACCCGTTCAACCAGCCCGGCGTGGAGGCTTACAAGAAAAACATGTTCGCTCTCCTCGAAAAACCCGGCTACGAGAATGAGACAGCAGCAATCAAAGCCAAATTGAAATAATCCGAAACCTACAAGATCTGATTAACGATATCTTTGCAAATCAGATCATTTCCATAAAAATGGGCTTCCATCAAGAGGAAGCCCATTTTTGTCATATGCCTATATCCGCTTATCTTATTATTACTTTGCAAGCACTTTTACAGTCTCTGTTCCGCTCTTCACGATATAAAGTCCTGTTGAAAGCCTGTCGGCATCAGCCTTGCGCCCGTCGATTGTATACACTTCTGAGCCTGCAGGTGCATACAGACAGCCGTTTTCAATGAATATACCTGATTCGGCATCGATACCTTCCACGCCCGTAGGCTTAGTCCATTCAAAGGCATGACCGATTGTCTGCTCACAAGTATTGCCTGAAGCATCCTTGAGATTAAACACAAGAGAATACTTCTTCCCAACCTCGCCCGGAAAATCCTCAAGACTCAGTTTGTAAACCTGTCTGATTTGCCATTTCCCGGCCTCGTAAAATGGATCTTCTCTCACTTTCTCCGCATCGAAAGTAAATTCCGGAAGTTCACTAACACCAGCCATTATATCAAAATCGGAATCATTGTCTTCCATACACATCAAATAAATGACAGAACCATCCGACGCTATATTGCTAAGATTTCCCTCACTGTCGCGAATTTGCCAACATTGAACAGATGGGGAGCTATAGTCCTCTTTACTTGTATCCGTATGTATCTTATTCTCTAAAATAGCCATACTGTCTGTCGCGTCCCAATTACTTGTGACAACAATATCAAAAATTCCCGGCGACTTATAATTATCAAGACTCCATTCAAACCAGTCAAAATCAGCAGTCGTTCCATTCTCTACAAATGTATCGCCGTTATAAGACGCAGTGAATGAATATGGTAACATATATGAAGACAGACAAGGATAATAGAACGTAGGATAAACTCCAAATCGAGAATAACCTTCCACAATAAAATTGTCAACCATTGTCGACATGACCGGAACACCACTAAAGAACATGGTTTGTGCATTTTTTTCATAGGAGAAAAACTCATCATAAGGCAACAAGAATGATTCATCGGGATATTCTGCAATATCATATCCGTAATCACCAACACACATATACTTATTACCCTCTTCTCGGTAAAGTCCGGGGCCACTTATAGTTGAGCATTCATAATAAAAATATGGTTCTCCATTGTCATCAAGAAATGGATTTCCATTTTCGTCTGTTGATATAATTTTTGTCACATCAGCTGCCACAGATATTGAGGTTATCAAATCAATAGCATCCGGTGATGCAAAATCTGATGCAGAAGCATCAATATAAACAGGAATTTCATCTGCAACTCCAAGTTTATTAAGAATCATTCCTCCAATTCCAAGATTCCAGTCTGCTCCTTTCCATGCAATCTTTGTACTAATTCCGTACCCTTTGCATTCATCATTGACACCGGGAAGCTTAGGATTAAACCTTACTGTTGTATTGCTATAATTTGAAGGGTCATTCCTAAACTCACAGCTTGAAGTAATAGGACCACGTTTAGTAACGCATGCCGCATATGCACCGTTCTCATCTACCATGGCCATATTGATTGCATATACCCAATTTGATGATATATCATTAATATAGACAAGATCCAACTTACCCTCAAAATTACCTAAGTTTAAGCTATAATCGCCATTTATATTTATAAACGAACGAGATGCACCAACCCATAAATTCTCTCTTCGCCCAACAATCGTTCCGGTTTCATCATAAATATAATTATCTCCGGGAGCCTCGCTGCCATCGGGCAATATCATTGTCGCAGTTATCAGATTCTTGGCCTCGCTTTGCTTAAACGTTATTTTTGTTTCACCTTCAATTTTGACATTCTCTTTTACAACATATGACGTTGTAACAAATTCACCCATCTCTTCCCCTTCTGCGGCAGGCTTACGAAGTTCTGAGCAAAGAATAACAGTGTATTCACCTTCCGGAACATAACAACCCCAAGCATATCCTTGGGCTATTATTTCATCATCGGGATAATAGCTATAGTTATAGTAATCCCTGTCGTATTCTCCATTCCCTTTGCACACATACACTTTCCAAGGATAGTAAACCATCCCTTCCGGCCCCTCTTCCTCTTCTACTGCGAAGCGTACTGCAAAGCCTTCCGGCTGTTCCTGACCCCCTGCGGGATCTCGCATAGGCGCCTTGAACCGCTCCAGTGATTTCAACTCCCTGATTGCCTTCTCAAGCTCCGGCAACTGCTTGTGGTCTACTTTCAGAACCTCTTCCTGTCCTGTTTTTGTATGATGCCTCACAATCACATCATCGGCGCTTGCCGTCTGGCTCAATCCCGTCATGGCGATTATAGCCATAGCAAACGGAATGTAAAATTTTCTCATCATAGCTAACTTTTGTTTAGTTAATGACTCCGTTATTTGCCACCCCACACTTCCGCGCAAGTGGTTTTCTTTGGTCGCAAAGTTATAGCCATCCAAATATTTCGTCAAAAAAATGAGGGGTATTTTAGGGGTATTTGATAAAAAATGACCCCATATTCAGGGTATTTACCTTATCTTTGCCACATGAAACAACTCATCACCTTTTTTATTATCCTTTTTCTCTCCGGATGCAACCGCAATGAACCGGTGAGCGATCTGTTTCGCTGGGACAAACAAAATGCGCAGGCCGACTCCCTTACAGTCGCTTTGGAATGGGCATTTATCGAAAGAGACAGCTATGCTTGCATCTCCGGGTTAATTGCCCGGCTCGATTCTGCAACAAAGAGCAAGTATAACAGAGAATCGGCGGACGTGCTCTTCTGGAAGGCGCGTCTGCAAAACCGGGAACATCACACCGCAGAGGCAAAGAAGCTACTGTCGGAGGCGTTGGCGCGTTGCGACTCCTCCTCACGCCCTTATGCCTTTTCAAGAATAAAATATCTCAATTCCATAATCTCGCGCATAAGCAAAGGAAGACTCCATTCTGCCTTGAAAGAATATGAACAATTTTACAGGTCAACCGGCGACCCTTTCATGACGGCCACTGCATCTGTAGACCTCGGACATATCATGAGGGAAGTTGGCGACCGCAAACGAGGGCTGGCATACTATCTTTATGCCGACAGCCTTTATGAGGCTCTGGGGGTCGACACATACCATCTGAAAACAAGCCTTAACAATGCCTCCATCTTCGCTGAGGCGGGAGATTCTGCACGCAGCCGAAGTCTGTTGCGGAATTTAATTGACAATCCAAAGGCAAAAGCAGACCGCGATTTCTACATAAATGTCCTGATTGACAACTGGAAAATCTGCGGCGACACGACAGCATTGCTTTCAGCCTGGCGACTCACCAACGAACGTGGACTAAATCTAATTGATTCCCACACAACTGCCTTAGAGATGTGCTCTTATCTGCTTTGGAAAGGCAAATTATCGGAAGCAGAGAAACTGTGTCTTGAAACGATAAAAAAATTCACACCCAACTATCCACTCACAATAAAGGCTCTGGCATACAAACTCCTTGCCGATATTTATGAGTCGAAAGGCGAGACGGCAAGAGCATTGACCAACTGTAAGATTCATTCTCAACTGCAGGATTCCCTTCTGAAAGTGCATTCGGCAATTGAAATCGGCAATATCGAGAGCAGAGGAGAGATAGCCCGATCAGAGGCGGAAATGGAGAGCCGCCATCAGATAGAACGGCTCTGGACTTGGATTTTCGTAATGGCCCTGTTGATGGGGGCATTGCTCGTTGCGTTCATACTCATGAGAAAAGTGCAGGCATCTCGCCTGTCGATAGCACGCTACCATCTTGACCTCGAAAAGGAAAGGCGCTCATTAGTGTCGTCTGCTCTTGTCATGGAAGAGAAAGACAACGTGCTTCAATCCGTGCTGTCAGACATACACAAAATGGAATCGGAAGGAAAACTGAAACCTGAGGAAACACGACACCTCGAACAAAACGTAAAGATGCACCTTAGCGGACGCCAAGACTGGGACCACTTCCGCGAACTCTTCGACAAAGTTCACCCCATGTTCCACAAACACCTGAAAGCCGACTATCCCGAACTTACAGAAGGAGACCTGCGCCTCGCCACCTATATAAAAGTAGGCATGCAAGGGAAACAGATTGCCCGTATGCTCATGCTTCAGCCCGACACAATCCGCAAAAACCGGCAGAAGCTCCGCCGCCACCTTCGTCTGGAATCAGAAGAATCGCTCGAAGACTTCCTCCGCACCATCGACTCCTGATCCCCTCTCCCACCACTGTCTTCCTTCTTAAAAAATATGTGAAGAATTATTTGGGAAATCGGAATTTTATAGTTAGATTTGCGGCAGATTGGGTAAGTGCCGGTTGTGGCGAGACTCATGTTTTACAGTTTTTTTCGTTTAAACTTTCTATAGTTTAAAACACACTTCATTTCAACTATGAAGCATCCTCATTTTTCTGATTTCAATTTCGGATGCGCTGCTCCTACGTGCGGCGCGAGAAAGCGGTGCGCATAGTTTTTCACCAACAATTTTTCAATAGCATTCTGCACTCGGCAACCATTGGTACGCCCTTACGCGTCACGCCCGGCTGTCAGATGAGCGCACATTGACTTGTTGGCAACTATCCCGGAAGAAGGCCCCCGGATTGAGATAACTGAAATGAATTGTTTAACCCCGGCTGGCAGTCACAACCGTCAGCCTTCCTAAAACTGTGAAATATGAAAAAAAGTCCGATGAAATCCTTTTTCCATCATTCATCATGAACTCAGACAATGACCAGCCTATCGTGAGGGAACTTTATGCCGACATCAGCGTCAAAGGTGAACTCATAGTCTGCATCAAGCACACCGACTACGACGACAAACGCTACAACTGCTCCACTTGTGCCGTTATAAGCAGAGAGGAAACAAAGAAACTGGCACGCAAACTGAAAGTAAAATTCCAGAATCTCCCCCGATTCATAAGCGATTGCATGTCTGACTGGGACGAGATTGTAAACCCCACCATACGGCAAGTGTATGAATGCTTTAAAGAGGTTACCGAATGTATCCTTGATGAGGGATGCCGATTCAAGATAAAACGCAAATACGGACTTCACGGCTACATGTGCTGCTGATAAAACATCAAGGTTTCTAATTTATTCCGAATGGATACAACCAAAAACTAAAAAAGAGCAATGAGAATCAGATTCTCATTGCTCTTTTTTAGTTTTATGCCGTCACCGGTCGATTTCTAATCCCCGGCAATTAATTCTGCGCAGTCTGCGCCTCTGCTTCCTTAATCATCTTTTCGTTGGCATACACTGTGATTTCAACGCGACGGTTGAGCGCACGCCCTTCCGGAGTGTCATTTGACGCTACATAACCAGCCATAGGAATACCCTTGGCGGTAAGACGATTGGCGGCAACGCCACAGTTCATCAGATAATCGCGCACTGCGTTGGCACGCTGTCCTGAAAGTTTCTCATTCACAGCATAAGAGCCGGTATTATCTGTATAGCCGGTGATGGCGACATCCGTGTCAGGATTCTGAATCAGGTTAACCGCAAATTTAGTGAGGTCAGCCTGGGCAGAAGGATTAAGTGAGTATTTTCCTGTCGGGAAAAGAATGCCGCCGTCAAATGTCACCTTAATGGCCTGAAGGCCGTTAGAGTCGGTTGTCTGCTCCACTTTTGCCTGCTGGGCGAGTTCCGCCTCAAGCTCTTTCTGCTGCTTGTCCATCTTCTGGCCAATCAAAGCTCCGGCCCCGGCGCCAACGGCTGCTCCGATAGCAGCACCGATTCCGGCCCCTTTGCCGCCGCCGATCAACGCGCCGATTCCGGCTCCGGCAGCAGCTCCGCCGCCGCCGCCAATCAACGCTCCCTTCCCTGTCTTTGTCAAAGAACTACAGCCAGACGCCCCCACGAGCATCGCGGCTGCCAAAAAAATCACTGTAAATCTCTTTAGAATCTTCATAATATCACCTTTTTTAATTTAAGTTATCTTAATATGGCAATCCCTCGTTTGGGCATTGCTCATAACAAAACAACTGAATAGGGTTATATCGGCATCTCACATGCCTTCTTTGATTATAACCGAATTTTTGTTTTTTTAGTTTATCAGACGAATATTAAATTAAAATTTTACGGTTTGCGAAGACCTCTTTCACCCGACTTTTTTCCGCCGGAAAGTTTACAGTCTGTCACAAGGCGAACCGCCTCAACGCGCCCGCCGCTTGATGACTCTTTGTCTAATGTGGAGCAAACTCCCGACAATTCCACTTTGGCTCCTGATGTGGCCTCGGCCTCTATTCTAACTGACTTTATGCCGCCTACAGTCACTGTAGCCCCGCTCGAAGCCTCTGTAATCAGTTTTGTGCCATCGAAGCTGCCGACTTTGATTTTCGACCCGCTGCTTGCTTCCGCTTCCAGATTAACTGCCAGCACTTTCAACACCGACAGGTCTGCAGCGCTCGACACCTCTCCCGAAAATTTAGCGCAATCTACACTTTTCACTTCTGCCTTGGAGCCGCTCGACAATTCAAAATCAATTTTCGAGCTCCCGATTTTGTTAAAGTATGCCGACGCTGCCGAGGAGAGGCTGACTTCAAAGTCTTTGGCAAGAGAAATATCGCTTTTCGCAGTGAACGTCGCCCCCGACGACATCTCCACCTCCTCAAGTTCGGGAGAAGACACCGTCACAATTGATGGCCCGTTGATATTCTTGTTATGCTGTTTATAACGCGCACACAATTCGCCGTCTTTCACAAAAACTTCAAGATAAGGCTCAGCAGATGAAGTCGTGGCTATCTTCGCCACTCCTGGGTTTCTTCCCTGAGTGAACACTATCTTTATTCCGTTCGAAGCGTTCACCTTATCAAACTTCCCGATCTTTACCTCTTTCTTGACATTCTCTTCGCTGTCCTTACCGTTTGTCACGCCCCCTTTTCCCATGGAGCAGCCGATAAGCGCTGTTGCCACACACACTACGGCAATAACAAAACTGTTGATCTTTTTCATTATACTCTATTTTAAGTTAATTAATATTTCCTCGTCAATCCTATTTCCTTTCCATGCCCCTAAGGTCTGCGCAACATATATTCATCCTCTTTCTCCTTTGCTTTCCTCGGAGGCATATCTTCTATTATAAGCCCGCGAGTCTTTACGCTGCCCTCGCTGCCCTCCTTAACTTCGGCATGATGACACCTTCCCGACAACACTACCTCGGAAGCCGATTTCGCAGAGGCTTTCACTGATGCCGCGCTTATTCCTTTGAGCTTCACATCAGATGCCGAAGTGGCCGACACCTCCACACGCTCCAGATCCAATGTGAGCGCATAGACCGATGCCGCACCTGAGGCGGCAATATTGAGCTCTCCTCCAGTAACCCATCCGAAATTTACAGAAGAAGCCGAAGTGGCGGTCACATTCAATGGCTCTTTTATTTTCAACGCTCCTCTCACAATAAAGGAGGCGGCTGTTGACACATACAAAGAATTAAGCACCGGCGCCGAAATTTTAACAACCAAGTTTCCGGCCGATGAAATATTACATTCGGCATAAGAAACCGTGAGCACATCGCCATCCGTGTTCAGGTTGAGAGCATTCATAAGCTCCGGTGTGCCAAAAACCTCAGCCTCCCCGGTAAAGGGACCTTGTGTGAAAACCACTTCAATAGCCGACGACACATTCACCCCCTTGAATTTGCCGATTCTCACATTTTTCTCCTCTTTATTGCCATAGTTATCTCTGTAATCGTCAACAGAACGCAATCCACAACCGGCCCATCCTCTTTCTGCATTTCTCTCTGCTTCTATTCGCGCTTTTGTGGCCCTGCGCTCCGCTTCTATTCGTGCTTTTGTAGCCCTACGCTCAGCTTCTATTCGTGCTTTTGTAGCCCTGCGCTCCGCTTCTATTCGTGCTTTATCTGCCCTACGCTCCGCTTCCCTCGCTTTCTTCTCCGCATCCTTGCGGGCCTTTAAGGCTTTTCGCTCCGCCTCTTTTTGTGACTTCCTGGCAATGCGCTCAGCATTACGACGCACTTTTTCAGCCTTGCGCTCCGCATCATCATAAGAATTTGACGAATGAGAATCAGAATCTGCATATGAAATACGAACTTCAAATCCTGAGTCAGCATTTGAGCTCATAGCCTTCACGGCAGAAGCGCCCACAGCCATCGAGGCCAAAGAAACCAGCACCGCCGGCAGCCATGAGCCATTCCTACGAATCAAATTCTTGCACCAAATAAAAAAAACGTTTCGCTTCATAAATATCACAGGCAAACTATGCCTACATATAATCGACTCGCTCCACCGTCAAATGTTACACTCCCCCCACAAAATTCTCAAAACAACACCCACCCCACCCATAAAAACAACCTCCACTTTACCTCGCAAAAAAACAACCATTCCCAATAAAACTCAAACCGCCCCCAATAAAACCTCAAGCACCCCCAATTTTGCCAATAAGCACCTCATTCCCATCAATAAAACAAAAATTATTCTTATCTTTGCGCAATCACTCCTCAACGGCTCACTCCTCCGCAGCCCTCGCAAGTCCAGATGCCAGCTCTCCTCAGCGGCCCTCACCAGCCACGATGCCTGCTCTCCTCAGCGGCCCTCACCTGCCCTCATCGGCTTTGCTACTACAATTCTCTTCTCTACCAAATTCTATCGGCATCTTACAACACCCCTCCCTACGGTCGGGGAACAAATAACATAGCCATCCCCTCCCAACTTCAGCCAAGCCGAAACCGGCAAAGCCAAAGACCGCCAAGCCGAAACCGGCAAAGCAGGGAGCAGAATTTGCAATTGGCTATGCAGTCCAGTTCCCCGACCAAAGGGAGGGGAGCCCGAATAAAGCCAGCACCCCCGAAGCGAAAGCGGAAGCGGAAGCCGGAATTAATCATTAATTGTCAAACATCTCTCTTATGCCACACGATAAGGATTCTTACATTGCTGAGCTGCTTTGCGAAATAAAGCATAATAACCTTCGACGCGCTCCCTGGCATGACTATTTCTCTCCTTGCTACTATCTCATAACCTTCTCCAAAAATCACGACAGCCGTGTGCCAAGATTCTCCGACATCGTATGCAGAGCCAACGGCATTGTCACTACCGAATTCACTCCCACCGGATGGGATATCTTCAATAGCATCAAACTTTTTCAGCACGATTACTCCGACATCAAATTCGGAAGATTTGTGATAATGCCTGACCATGTTCACCTCATCTTCCGCGTCCTGAACCGCACAGACAAGAGCCTTAGCAATTACATGGCAAGCCTAAAAGGATATTGCACAAGAGCCTTTCGGAAAAGCATACCCGAAGCAGAAGACCTGCAGTTCTCAATCTTCGAGCCCGGATTCAACGACAGAATCCTTCTATATTCAAATCAGCTCCAAACCTGGACAAACTACATTCTCGACAACCCTCGAAGACTGTTTCTCATGAAGGAGAATCCCCGATTCTTCGAACGCTCCGAGCTAATCATAAACAACAGCCGGCATTTCCAAGTGTATGGCAACAGGCATATCCTGCAATATCCGGAAAAGGCGCAGGTTGTATACCATCGAAGATACAACGACACAGAATGGTCTGAAATAAAGAATAATTATCTCAGGATAGCACGCAACAGAGGTGTCCTTATCTCCCCATTCATTCATCCTAAAGAGAAAGAAGTTATCAATGAGGCATTAAAACTGGGAGGACGAATCATAATAATTCAGCAATATCCATTCTTAGACAAAGAAAAGCCGTCGGGCAACCACTACAACTGCTGTTCGGAAGGGATTATGACATTTGTCTCACTTCATGAATCTACCCCCAAGGTGAATCAAGAGGGAATCTCCTACAAAATTTGCCAAAGGATGAACAACATGGCAGAATGGCTCGCAACGGCACATTCGTCACAAATCCGCTTCGCATAGAGAAGCCCTCGCCTATCACCACACAAAATCACCTCCTTGCAGGCTTGGCCCGCAAGGAGGTGATTCATAATTAAGCAGGGATAAGGATCAGAGTGATTTCTTGCCCCAATAGGTTGTAGAAGAATTTACGCCGGCATATACGATTGTTGCATGGCGGTCATAGCTTTCCCAGTCGCATTCACGCTTCAGGTAAAGCTCCACCCCGTTCACAGTGAGCATTTGGGAATCTGCATTGAAACTCCAGTCAGCGCCGTCCCATACACCGCCCGCGATTTTATGGTCGGCTGTAAGTTCCATGCGCTCCGACTCCTTCTGAGTGGCGAAAGCATAGCTGAGATTGATATTCTCCCATGCGCCTACAAGTTCCTCTTCTGCAATAGCAAGCTGCGGAACATCGCCATAACGCTCCGGAAGAACCAAAGGCCATCCCTCTTTTGTCCATACTATTGAACGCACATGACCCATCATAAGAGAATTGCTGGCGTCATTTCCGTTTACGCCCGCAGGGAAACGCGCCTGCGAAGCATAGAACCAGTTCCCTTCGCCATCTTCAAACACCGCGCAGTGTGAGAATCCAACCCAGCCTTCAGAATTGGCAAATTTATAAGGATGAGTAACCACGGGGAGAGCGTCGCCACCGTTATTGGTCACGTCAATGCCATTGATGTCAACATAAGGGCCATCGATATTCTTGGAGCGCACCACGCGAGTGTTGTATGCCACTCCGAGTTCGTCATATGCGAGGAAAAGGTAATAATAGCCATTGCGGTAGACCACCTCCGGACCCTCCGAGCCCTGCCAGCGGTTACCCATCTGGCGTGTGGCTATCAACTTGCCATAGGGAGCAATCTCGGCGTCAGAGCCGAAAGGATTGCCGAGAGCCGCAGCTGGCTTGCCTGTGGCAGCGTCAAGTTTCACAGCAGCTATTCCGCTATGCCAAGAGCCATAGATCATCCAGTGCTCGCCGCCTTCAGTGATTATCACAGACGGGTCGATAGCGTTAAACTTATAATAGCAGTTTGCCCAGTCAGTAGGAGCCACATTGAAATCGAGGCCGCGGTCAGAAGCATTGGTTATCACATAACCCTTGTCTACCCACGCGCCATTGTCGGCAGGGTTGCTGTTCTCCATCATGCCGATGAAAGCACGCTCGCCCCATGAGTTGTCTCCATTAATCAAGCCGGGCACAATGATAGAATAATACATTCTGTAAAGGTCGTCGCTCACCTTCACCACGCTTGGAGCCCAGTAGCCGAAAGCATTCTCATCGGGAGCCGCCGCCGGAAGCCCCATCGAGGCACGCACCTCATTGAGCTTAGGCACCACCCATTCCGGAAGAGCCGGCATTGTGCCGCCGAGATATTCCCAGTTGATAAGATCCTTGGAGCGGCGCCCGTGGAAGTGACCACCCTCAACATGGGCATTGCCATAGGAAGCGTCTGTCTGATACATGTAATAGTATCCGTCGGCAGCCTTCACGATAGAAGGGTCGTGCACATTGGCAAGATTCCATTGCGAACGATTTCCCCATCCGGCTATGTCTACATAATAATCGGGATATTGAGGGCCACGGTAATACTTGAGCCGGTCTTCGGGAGAACCCTCGCCCGTGGTGAGCACATAATCCTGCGAATAAATCACACTCCCTTTGTATTCATTCACAAACGCGCGGATGTGATATTCACGACCCGGAGCAAGATTTTCGATAGTGGCCTTGATAGTGTCGCCGCTCACAGTGGCATCATACACGCTGCCATATATCGTGGGGTTGGCACTCTCGGAAATCACATAACCCGCCTTTGAATAATGGGCGCCATCTTTCTGATGGAAAATGGCCGTGAGCGAGGCATATGTTCCGCCACATTCAACTGCCTGCGGCATTTCAATCACAAAGCCTTCGCCGGAAGGATAGTTCACCTCATCGTCGCCGCAAGCGCCCATAAGAAGCACACTTGTCACGAAAGCCCCTGAGAGATATAATTTTGTATTCATTTAATCAAGAATATAATCGGTAATAAAACTGATGCCTGAAGAAAAACGTCGCGCCGACAAAGCCGGCGCGACGCGCCTTTCCGGCTTGCTTACATCTCCCAACCGGGAGTTTGGGGATAACCCGTTTTCTGTTGTTCAGCGTATGGAATCGGGAAGAAATAATTCTTCGGAACCATAAACGATATGTGGGGGTCCACATCGCTGAGACCATAGTTGAAAGTCTTGTTTGTGCCCTCTTTCACTGCCACTCCATAGTTGGTGAACACCTGGCGATAGCGGGGGAGAGACTTCTCGGCGTTAGCGTTTCCGCCGTTCTTCTCATGCAGTTTCCAGCGGCGCACGTCAAAGTAGCGATGATCCTCGAAACAGAACTCTATTCTCGACTCGTTCTGGATGCGCTCGCGAAGGTCAGCCTGGCTAAGACCGGAATATGCCGGCATTCCTACACGTGCTCTCACCTGGTTCACATATTCATAAGCCTCGGCGGTCTGTCCGGCCTCGTTGAGAGCCTCGGCGGCAGCGAGCAGAATCTCCGCATAGCGGAAAATCGGGCAGGCGTGACGCTGTCCGGAAACAGTGCCGTCCCAACGGATGTTGTTGAGATACTTCTTCGAGTAATATCCTGTGGCAGTTCCGCCGTTGCCGCGAGAATAGTCATCTCCACGTCGTGTGTCGTCATTATTCACATCAACCTTGCGGGCCTCGTCGCCGTCGCCCCACATAGAGCCATGATGAAGGATTGTCTGCTCAAGACGCGGGTCGCGGTTGGCATAAGGGTTCTGATCGTCATAAGAGGGGTCCTTGTCGATAGGAAGACCGTTGATTGTCTCATATGAGTCAACAAGGTTCTGGGTCGGATTGAGATACCCGGTAGCGCTTATCGATCCTGTGAAACCGCAGGGGGCATTGAAAAATTCCAGCTGAAGAGTGGTCCACACCGAGCGGCTGAGGATATATTCATTATTGAGCACAGGGTTCGACACAAAGCACTGATAATAGTTCTGGTTCGGGTCGTTGCTGTCGGTGGTGTAGAGGCGGTAAGGATTCGTCTGAATTTTGTTCTTTGCGATGAAATCCTTTGCGGCGTTGGCAGCCTCGATCCAACGGGAAGTCTCGTTCGACGGATTGAAAAGCAGAGAAGCGCGATAAAGGAGCGCGCGAGTCTTCAGAGCGTAAGCCGTGGCCCCGTTGATGCGGCCCCAGTTCTCAGCCTCGTTGCTATAGCGGAACGGGAGATTGTCTTTATATTTGTCACACTCGTCGGCAATCCACTTGAGCACATCTGCCGCAGCCCGGCGCTCCGGGAGAGCCATTGAAGGGGCAAGGATAATAGGAGTGCCGTTCTCGTCGTCAGCCACCACAGGGATGTCGCCAAACCAGCTCACGAGATCGAAGTGAAGGATTGCGCGAAGCACTCTCGCCTCTGCATCCCAGCGGTCGAACAGGCGGTTGTCGTCACCCTTCTTCTCGGCATTGCCCACAACATCGGCGCGTGCGTTGAGAAGATACTGGTTTATGCCACGGATACCCTTGTAATCACGGTTCCAATAGAAATCGGCAAACCAATGGTTGGTGGCATCATAGGCATCGGCATTGATTGAGTGATAGCGGGCCACACCCCAATAGTCTACGGCATTATCTGTCATGCAATCCTGCGAAAGGCGAAACTGGGTGTCGTTATATCCGGAGAATGCGTCAGGGAGATAATCATAGAGCTGGGCAAGATAGCCGCGTGTGCGGTCATAGTCAGAAAACACATTGGCAGCCTGAAGAGTGAGGTCCACCTCCTTGTCGAGATAATCGCTGCAGGAAGAGAGCCCCATCGAAATCATGGCAGCCGCCGCGATTGAAAATATTTTTAATTTCATGATATGCGTTATTTGGAATTTAGGGTCTATTGCCGGAGATACGGGGCTTGGAGTCTGCAGAGGCTTCAAGCCCCATATCTTCGGCTGAATTTTAGAATTCTACATGAAGACCGAAATTGAATGTGCGGGTCTTGGGATACCACCAGCAATAAGACATAGGCTTCTCAGGATCCATACCCTTGGGCATATGGCTTATAGTGGCAAGGTTATAGGCACTGAAATAGAAGCGGCACTGGCTCATGTGAATCTTTGAAATCAGGCTCTTCGGGAGAGAATAGCCAACCTCGATGTTGCGGAGCGAGAAATAGTCGCCGTTCATGATCCATATGTCATTCTGATAAGAACCGTTGTCGCGTGAAGAATCCTCAGTGTTGTAGGTGTAGCTCAGACGAGGATACTTGGCGTTGATATTGCGCGGGTCGGCGGGATCGTCAGTGTAATAGCCCCATGCGTTCACAACCTCGTGAGTGGCGTTGTTGTTGCCCCATTCAGAGAATGTCATTGAGGGAGAAAGGAACACTGAGCGATTGAGATAGGCTGTGCCGATAACTTTCACGTCAAACCCTTTATATTCCGCATAAAGAGAAATTGAGGGTGTGAGCTCCGGAATGAGCGTGAACCCGTAAGGCTCCATGTCGCGAGAGTCGATCTGACGGTCGCCGTTGAGGTCGCGGAACACGGCTGTGCCGAGTTTCTGGTTGCCGCCGGAGAATGTGTTGTAGGGATATTTCTCCGGGTGAGCGATCGCGTCTTCCTGGGATGTGGCGATAAGAGCGGGGTCTGAAGCCCACTGCACGAAGCGGTAAGCGTTCCAGCCGCCGATTACGTCGCGGTTCTCCCATTCGTAGATTGACGATACAGAAGCGTAGTCGCGGATGCGGTCGCCTGTCTTGCGTTGCCATTCCACTGCCGGTGAAACCTCGTCCATCTCAATAATCTTGTTGCGGTTCCAGGAGAGCATACCCTCCACAGTGTAGTTCACATTGCCAATCTTATTGGAGTGGCCGATGGTGAGCTCGATACCGTGAGTGTTCACCTTGCCGTAAGAGTCCTTTGCGAAAGTTGTGCCGAGAATGTTAGGGTTGGTGGAGCGCTCGATAAGGATGTCGCTGCGCCACTCCTTGAACACGTCGAACGAGCCATAGAGACGATGATGCCAGAAATCCCAGTCGAGGCCGACGTTCACCATCTTAGATATTTCCCACTTGCTGTTGGGGTTGCCGGCAACGCTCTCGATAAAGCCCGGAACGTTTGTGGCGTTGTGGCCGAAGCTGTAGCCGCCGGAAGTGGCGAATGTAGACTGATAAGGATAGCGGCCTGCTCCGGTGTCGCTCATACCCGACTTGCCGTAAGAGGCGCGAAGCTTGAGGAGGTCGATGTCGGGATTCTGAAGGAATTTCTCCTCAGAGAGCACCCATCCTGCCGACACGCCCCAGAATGTTCCCCAGCGTTCGCCGGGAGCGAAGTTGTCGTTACCCATGCGCGAGATATTTCCCGACACGATATAGCGGTTGTCGAAGATATATGCAAGCGAACCGTTGTAGGAGAGGTAGCGGTCGGAAGAATACATGGCGTTGTCAGTGCTTGCCTCGCGGATGTTGAGACGCTGCTGATATGCGCGGATAAAGGCGTTGGCCTGCACACGGTGCATTCCGCCGAACTCGCGGTCATACTTGAAACCGAAGCGGGTGTTGAGTGTCCAGGAGTTTGCTCGCTCGTGAGTGACAGGGTTTGTAAGTTCCTCATAGCGGTTTGTCTGAGTGTAGGAGAAATCCTCAACCCTCTCCACAGCCATGTTTGTGAAATCGTATGAATATGAGTTCACTCGGTTTGTCTGTGTTGACTGGAACACGTCGTAAGCATCGAAGCTGACCACAAGGTTAGCCTCAAGACCCTTGGTGATAGGCTCAAGATTGCCGGTCACGTCGAGTGTAGAATAGAGCTGGCGGCGACGGTTCTTCTCCTGACCAGACGACCCGAGCATATAGATTGGGTTGTTGGCGCTTCCATCCACATAAAGCTCGCCGTTCGGACAGTACACCGGTCGCATCGGGTCTGCCTCCACAGCGCCGAAGGTGGTGAGGTCAAACACGCGTGTAGTAGGCTGGAGGATATTGTCGATACGGCCACCCAGGTCAAGGCTCACGCGAAGATATTTGTTGACATTGATGTCAAGGTTTGAACGAAGGTTCCAGCGGTTGAGAGCGTGTTGGGTGGAGAAACGGTCGTTGAAGTGCGTACCCTCGCTGTTCCACATACCCTCCTGACGAAGATAAGAGAACGACACATAATAGCGTGCCCTCTGGTTGCCGCCTGAGATCTGAAGATTGGTTTTCACCACCGGGGCAGCCTCGCGATAAAGCTCGTCAAACCAGTTGGTGTTGAAATAGCGGTAGCGGTCCATCCCTTCGAGGCTTTCACCTTCGCATACACGGCGATACTTCTCAATCTGCTCTGCGGAATAGACTGGATCTTTTCCATCGAGATAGCGCACCTGGTTCTTGGTCAGGGCAAGGTTGTAGGAGTTCTGGTTCTCCACCTTGCCGGTGAGAGTCTGGAAACCCACCTCCTGGGTGAAGTTGATATGGGTCTTTCCGGCCTCGCCGCGCTTTGTGGTGACAAGGATCACACCGTTGGCGCCGCGCATGCCGTAAAGGGCTGTGGCAGCTGCATCTTTAAGCACTGTCACAGTCTCGATAGGGAATGCGTCGAGGAATGAAAGGTCGCGTTCCACGTCGTCAACAATCACAAGCGGGTTTCTGGCTGCGGCGTTCAGCGAGCGCACGCCGCGCACATACATCTTTGTCTCAGACCATCCCGGCTCAGACGACACTTCATAAGTCTCAACGCCTGTAAGCGTGGAGTTGAAAGCATTCTGAAGCACAGTCACGGGATAGCGCTGAAGCTCCTCGCCTGTCACTGTTGAACGAGAGTCAGTGAGTAATTTCTTCTGCTGCTCTCCGAAAGCCACGGGGGCGTTGTGGGCATACATGTCGGTGTCAGGGCTCAGCGTGATTACAATGGGGGCGCTGAAATCCTCTATAGGAGTGATCGAGGTGATATATCCCACGCAAGTGGCGTTCACCTCATCGTCGTAGTTGGCATCCTTGATGGTGAATTCACCATTTTCATCAGTGAAAACCATCTTGCTTTGCTCTGCAAGATTCACCATTGCGCCGGGAATTGGCTTTCCGTCAGGGTCAACCACCCGTCCTTTCAGGGTGTTGCCTGTGGAGGCGGCAATAGCAGAGGCGGAGCAGCCGGCCATAACGGCAACTGCCAGGGCGAGCTTCCCCTTATTCCTCATATCATTTATGATGTTGTTCATATATGTTCGGATTTTCGATAGTTTGGAATTTAAGATTACCATCCGGGGTTGTTTTCAAGGCCGGTCTTCCAGACCTCACCCTCCGGTATGGGATAGAGATACATGCGCTGTTCAAACACACGGTCCTGCGCCTTCTTGCGGGTAACATTGCCGTTCATGTCTACATTCACGCCGTAGATAGGACGAGAGAGAGCCTCCACGGCCACATTCCAGCGGCGCACGTCCCATGAGCGGTGCTCCTCGAAAGCGAATTCCACTGTGCGCTCCTTGCGGATGAAGTTGCGCATGGCATCCTTGTCTTTAAGGTCGGCGCGGTCTGCCACATTGCCTGTGATTCCGGCGCGGTGGCGCACCATGTCGAGCATGTCATATACCTCCTGGCAAGGCCCCTGCACTTCATTTAGAGCCTCGGCATAGTTCATAAGAATCTCGGCATAGCGGATAATTGTCCAGAGGCGATAAGCCGAGCCGCCATGGTTGGAGCTGAGGATTGTGGCCGGGATATACTTGCGCATATAATATCCGGTAGGGGTGGCGTTGGCGTTGCCCGTAGGATTGTCGGCCATACCGGGGCGCACGTCGATTGTGCTGTTGTCGCGCATAGTTCCCCAGGGTGTGCCCTGATAGAGAACAGTGGCTGAAAGGCGCGGGTCGCGGTTTGCCCACATGTCGGCGTCGTTATAGCCGCTCTCGACATTGATGGCCGGAGTGAGCGAGCCGGGAGCATACACAGGGGCGCCGGTGGCGTCATACTGCTTGAAGGGAGATGAGCCGTCGGCCATGTCATACATGTCGACGAGGTTCTGCGAAGGGCAGTTTCCGCCGCTTCCGCCTTCACCCACAGGAGTGTCGCTCGAGATTCCGCTCCAGTTGATAGCGACATCATTGCGGAAGAAGATAACCTCGTTGTTGTTGCCGGTGTATTGTGTGCGGAGCACTGCGTTGCCGTAGTTTTCGGCCGGGTCGATGTTTGCCTCTGCGAAAAGTCCGAAATTCGTGCCGTAGTCATTGATGAAGCTCTTGGCTGCGTCGGCGGCATCCTGCCAGGTGATTCCGCTATCTGCTGCATATCTTGGCGACGCCATGTAGAGCTTTATGCGCGACATTAGTGCGCGGGCCATCGGCTTTGAAAGACGCCCGATGCGGTTCGCGCTCCAGGCATCCTCATAAGAGAGAAGGTCGGGCTCTGACTCTGAAAGCTCCTTGAGCACAAAGTCCACCACAAACTCTTTCACAGAGGGGCGCTTGCCATTGTAGGGGGTGACCATGTCTTCAGAAGGGTCAAGCACCTCGGTCACGATAGGCACCGGGCCGTAGCGCAGGAACATCTCCCAATAGAAATAAGCGCGGAATGTGCGGGCCTCGGCCATCATTGTGGCTCTGTCCTGCGCCTCCTGCTCGGGCGACTTGGTGATGTCGTTGGGCACAAGGTCCATCTGGTTGATCACGCGGTTGCACTTGCGGATGGCGCGATAGCGCGACTCCCAGGTGTCGGAAAGTTCAGAATATCCGCCGCCTCCATAGTAGTTGCCGATATTGAATGTGGTGCGCGCGCCTCCGGTGGAGAAAGAGGTCTCTGCAAGGTCGGTTGCAGCGTCGAGCCATGAGCCGCCGAGGCGGTTGGCGCCGTGACGGAGAAAGTTGTATGTGTCGTTGTGGAAATATTCAAACATGCTCCAGCTGCCGAGAGTCTTCTCTTCGGTGAGCTCGTTGGAGGGCTGCTTTTCGAGGTAGTCGCCGCAGGATGTCAGCGCGGAAGCCCCTCCGAGAATAATAGCCAACGATAGAAATTTATATGATTTTTTCATCTTGATATCAGATTAGAATTGGATGTTGACGCCAAAGTTCACAGTCTTGCAGATAGGATAGCGGTTCGAGCCGTTGCTCTCGGGGTCGGTGAGGCCGTCGAGATGATCCCATGTCACAAGGTTGTTGGCGTTGACGAAGAAGCGGCACTGGCTCATGTAGGCATGCTTGATCCATTTCTCGGGAAGAGAATATGAGAGCTCGATATTCTTCAGACGGAAGAACGCGCCGTTCTTGAGGAAGAATGAGTTGGTGCGCTGGTTGTGGTCTCCATAGCTGTCATAGTGAAGGAGTGGATACCTGGCGTTGGCAAGGTTCTGAGCCTCCGACACCGCCGGGTTCCAGCGGTCGAGGTGATGCTCTTTCACTTTGCCGCCTTTCACGAAGGCATACATGGCCTCCGCGTCATAATATCGGCTCACATGGTCCACACCCTGGAACATGATGCTGAATCCGATTCCTTTCCATTCAGCGCCAAGAGTGATGGCATATGAGTTTTCGGGTATGTCGGAATATCCGATGAAAGTCTCGTCGCGGTCATCGATGAATCCGTCGCCGTTCATGTCGCGATATTTGAGGTCGCCGGCTTTCACTGTGCCGAAAGTAGAGACGGGGAGATTTCCGCCGTCGATGTCAGCCTGAGTAACGAAGCCGTCGCAAAGAAGGCCGAAATACTGGTTGATGACATGGCCTGTGCGCTTGCGATAGTCTGTCTTGTTGGCAGGCTCGTCCATCTCGGTGATTTTGTTCTTCGCATGAGAATATGTTCCGCCGATGTTATACTTGAAATCGGGGCCGATCATGTTGCTGTAGTGGAGCTCGATTTCAAAACCTTTGTTCTCGGTCTTGCCAAGGTTGCCGGCAGCGGATGTAACGCCGAACCACCAGGGGCGGGTGAGATATTCGGTAAGAATGTTGTTGCGCTTCTCCCAGAAGAAATCGATGTTACCGCTGAGGCTGCTGTTGAAGAAACCGAATTCAAGACCCACGTTGTATTTGTGGGCGCGTTCCCAGGTCACACCGTAGTTGGGATACTGCTGCTCATAGATGCCGGTCTGGCCGGAGGTGCCGAAGTAGTAGTCATTGGCAATCTGGCTCCATTTCTGCTCATAAAGGAATCGCTGCTGCACGCCGGCAATCTGATAGACGTCGTTACCTACCTGTCCGTAGCTTGCGCGGAGTTTGAGGTTGTCAAGCCAGTCGATTGTCGACTCCATGAATTTCTCCTGAGTGATGCGCCAGCCTGCCGAGAATGCAGGGAAGAAACCGAAGCGCTTACCCTTCTGGAAGTTCTCTGAGCCGTTGTAGCCGGCGTTGAACTCGAAGAGGTAGCGGTTGTCGTAAGCGTAAGTCACACGTCCCACGATACCCTGATAGCGCTTTGCAAGGTCGGCCTGGTGACGATAGTCGTTCTGCATGTAAAGCACCATTGCTGTCACGTCATGCACATCGTTAAACAGGCGGGCATAGTTCACCTGGGCCTCCATATAGAGCTTGTAGAGAGTGAAGCTGTCGTTGGTGTTGGAGAGTGTGCCGTCAGTGTTGAAGCGGTTGTAGGCGTCGATGCTCTGATAGTTCTCGCGGTCGTTAAGCTCATAAGTGGCGAACGACTTTCCATAGGTTGTCTTGTGGTAGTTCTCGTAGTCGAAAGAGATCATGCCTCTGGCAGAAAGTCCGGGAGTGAGCCAGTCCATCTTGTAGTCGGCGATGAAGTTGGTTTCGTTCACGGTGTTCACGCCCTTATAGTAGCCACCCTCGGCGAGAGTTGCGTAGACGTTCTGCTGATACTGAGATGAGCCGCCGTAGAGAGTCTTTGTTGTCTCGCCGTTCTGCACCTCGTAAGCCACCGGGAAAATCCAGCCGGGAGTGTGGTTGAGCTGATAGAACACATTGCTGAAGTCATCGCGCTCGTCGGAGTTCGGGCCCTTGCGCTCCTCAAAGCGAGTGCCGAAGTTCACAGAGAGCTGGAGGTCTTTTGTGAGGAAGAAGTCGGCGTTGGCACGGAAGCCGTAACGCTTATAGTTGAGCGACGATGAGTTGCCGTAAGAGTCGTTTGAGAGATTCTTGAACAAAGACTCCTGGTCATAATATTCAAGAGATGCATAGTAGCGCATACGCTTTGTGCCGCCGCGCACGCTGGCATTGTAACGCTGTGAGGGAGCGGAAGAGCGAAGGATCTCGTCATACCAGTCAACGTTAGGATAAAGAAGAGCGTCAACGCCGCTGAGCTGGCCGTTTACCGACTTCTGATACATAGCGAGGTCCGCTGCAGAATACTGCGAGGGGAGACCGTCGTTGGCCAAAGCCTCTTCAAGAAGGCTTACCGACTCATAGGAGTTGAGATAAGTGTTCTTGCGTGTCGGGGTCTGGAACTGCCATGAAGCTGTGAGGTTCACAACAGGCTTCTGCTCCTTGCCTCGCTTGGTGGTGATAAGCATTACGCCGTTCGCGCCGCGCACACCATACACCGCTGTTGCCGATGCGTCCTTGAGCACAGAGATTGTCTCGATGTCGTCGGGTGCAATCTGAGAGAATGAACGCTCAACGCCGTCAACGAGGATAAGTGGCTGGGCGTCGCCTGCGAATGTGGCGCGGCCACGGATGTAGATAGATGCGTCGTCGGCACCCGGGGCGCCTGAAGTCTGAGAGGTGATCACGCCGGGAATCTTGCCGGTGATGGCCTGTGAAAGGTTTGCGGAGGGAGTTTCAAGCAGGTCGCCTGAGTTCACCTGCGAAATCGCGCCCACCACAGATTCCTTTTTCTGTGCGCCGTAACCCACAACCACAAGCTCGTCGAGAAGCTCAGACTCCTCTTTCAGAACGATGTCGAGCTGCGACTGTCCGTTCACGGGCACTTCTTGAGTGGCAAAGCCCACATAAGAGACCACAAGCACCGCTTTCTTGGCGTCTTTCAGGTTGAGCTGATAGAAGCCGTCGATGTCAGTGGCGGTTCCGTTGGTGGAACCCTTCTCTATAACTGTTGCGCCAATCAGTGGTTCTCCGGAGGGGTCAGACACAACACCCTTCACCAGCTGGGCAGCCGCCGGGAAAGCGGCGAAGACCAGAAGGAGAACCGGGAAGAGGAGGCGGAGCGAAAAGCTCCGCCGTCCTTCGGCTGTAATTCGATAACTGTTCATTATGATGTTCGGTTAGATTTTAAAGTTACTGTTATTCCATCGAAGCAAAAGGATAGTATCCCACCTTCAAGAACTCAAGCCAGGCCGCCTCGCAGGTGAAGAAAAGACCTATCGGCGATGTAAGGGCAGAAGCAGAGAACCTGTAGTCAGGCATCTGTCGGCCGTCGGCCGTTGTCTGGTGGCACAGCATGTCCAAAGTTCCATTATTATATGAGAACAGGATCTTCACTTTGGCATCCTTCATGTCTGCGACATAGTTGTCCCAGTCGAATGCAGCCTCGATAGTGGTGTTGCCTCCGTCAAAACTTGCACCCCATCCAAAAGCGTCGGAACGAAGAACGAAATTCTCTGCATAGCCGTCTTCGCCAACCCACGGGCCATTGGAGCATACAAGCAGCCAGTTGTTCCAGTTTGCTCCGGCTCCGGTGGTGTGATTTATGAACTCCACGCCCCAGTTCTTGAAGTTGCCTTCAAAACGGTTATTGGGTGAATGTGCGCTCCACCACGGGGTGCTGCAATCAGTTTCGCCAATCTTATTGGTTCCGGCCGCATATATCTGGCCAACAAACACATTTTCCGGGTCGATATACAGGTGTGACCCCTCGCAAGTGAGGAATGTGCTGAGCACTTCTTGGTCAACACCCTCCACCTTGATTGAATAGTGGCGTTCAGTGCCGTCTTCAGCTGTGATAACTGCTGCGACAGTCACATCAGTTCCCACACGGGTGATGTCCATCGACACGAATGCACCATCCATTTCCGGCATAAATGTAGCCCAGTCGAAATCATGTGAAATATTGTCACCATTATAGTTATTTCCCCATCCATAAGCATCGGCGCGCAAATAGAGATATTCAGCATAGCCGTCTCCTCCGCGTTCTCCATCCGTTGCAAGCACAAGGCCCCAGTTGCACCAGTTGTTGGTGTTGCCGCCATGGAAGTTGTAGAATTCATAATGGATAGTGCCGTTGCCGGTCATCTTGACATAATCCGACCATGTGCTCCAGAAGCCGGTGGTATTGTCTTCATTTCCGATAAGAATCCACTTAGAGAAATCTATTTCAGGTTCGCTTGAGCTGCCGCCGCCAATATTGGGTCGGGCGATCTCTTTCTCTGTGATGGCATTGCGATAAACCTTGAGGTCATCCACCATCCAGTGGGAAGCGTTGTCGGCTCCGCCGATTGTCATTGTAGGAACGTTGTTGGCAAATTTCACAAGCTTGGAGCAGTCGAAATCTGTCACAACTTTGCTGACCTTGCGTTCCCCGTCCACATACCAGTCATAGCCGTCGTTGTTGAGCACGACAGCCACATAATGCCACTCTCCCGGCTTGAGATAGCCGGTAGTTACGGTTGCCGGGTCATTCTCCACCCATTCTCCATCGGATGCGGAATAATTGATACCACCGTTGGCGGTGATATACATGCGTCCGTTGCCGGTTTCGTTTTCAAATGTAATCAACGGCGAAGAGATGTCCTGAGGCAATGCTGTCTCATTTCCTTCTTCGTCAGTTACTGTCACAACCGGCTGCATCATCCAGAATGTGAATGAAGCCGCCTTCTGAAGAACTACTTTGTTCAACGGATTGGAGAGAGACACATAGCCATTGTTAAGATCAAGCACCTTGCCCTTGATCTCGTCTTCAACTATTTGCGGAGCCTGTCCGCCGGGGTTCGCTGTAAGCCTGTAGACCATTGGGTCGAGCCCTTCCTCGGCTTCAAAGTCATACGCCGCAACGTTCTCAAGTGTAGCTGTCACCTGATTGCCGGCCGGGGGATCCTGTTTTCCCCAGTCGTCGCACGATGTGGCGGGAAGAAGCAGAGCTGCAAAGGCTGCCAATGACATCCATTTTTCAGTCTTCATGATGATATTTAGGTTAATTGTTGGTTAATTATTCTAAAAATTAGTGATATAATGGATTTAACGCACCCACTATTTCGGTCACAAAATTAGGATTTGCCTCGCGCGTGAGGGTGGATAATCTGCCAAACGTGGTGGATAAATCCTTACTCACGTTAAAAATTTTTAAAATTTATAGTTAAAAGTGAATATTCACTCTTCAACTTCTTCGCCGGCAGGCGACACAGGGGCGTTTTTAAGCATTGCGCTCGGGCTCACGCCGAAATGCTTGGTGAAGCAGCGGGTGAAGTATTTGGAGTCGTTGAAACCCACTTCAAACGCAATCTCGGAGATGTTCATCGACTTCGTGTCGCGGTTCCTTATTATAAGCTCACGCGAGAGTTTCATGCGATATGATCTCATGAGCTGGCTCGCGCTCTGCCCCACGAGGCTCTGAAGTTTCTTGTTGAGCAGGCTACGGCTCACACCCAACGCCTCCGCAAAATCGCCAACCTCGAAGTAGGAGTTTCGATAGTTCTGACGAACCACCTCCATCACCTTGTCGACAAACTTCTTGTCGCGGCTCTCCTCTCCTATATTAAGGCGATCCACCTCCATGTCCGACACAAACTGCCTCTGGTATCTGCGTTTGTTCTCAAGAATATTCCTGATTCTGGCAAGCAGCATCTCTTCGTCGAAGGGCTTGAGAATATAGTCATCCACACCGCTGCGATACCCCTCGAGCCTTGCCTCTCCGGCAGTCTTGGCCGTAAGCATCAGGAACGGTATGTGGGATATGGTGAAATTCTCTTTCACACGCCGAGAGAGCGTGAGCCCGTCCATCACCGGCATCATGAGGTCGCTTATAATGAAATCCACATGGCTTGTGGAAAGCAATTTCAAAGCCTCCTCGCCATTCTCCGCCTCCAACAGGTTATAATAGTCGCTGAGAATCGACCGCATGAACGCTCTCATGTCGGCATTGTCTTCCACCACAAGGATTGTGAGGCGGCTGCCCTGAGATACCGACACATCGCTTGCCTGCGACTCCAGAATGCCGGAACCACCTTCCACCAATGTCAAATCCTCTCCTATGCCATCGTCGGGCACAGGCACCACCACCCTGAATGTGCAGCCGGCTCTGCGGTTGTTGCACACAGAGATGCTGCCCCCATAAACCTCCACAATCTTACGGCATAGATAAAGCCCTATACCGCTGTCGGATGAACCTATAAGCGGATACTTTATCTGGCTCTTTCCCTGATAGAACCGATTGAAAACCTTGTCGATGTCTTCTTCGGGGATACCGCTGCCGGTGTCGCTCACGCTTATATAGAGCGTGCGGCCTCCGGCACAGCGGCCGCTCTTGAAGAGGGCTATGTAGAGTGTGATACAGCCATTGTCGGGAGTGAACTTGATAGCGTTGCCGAGAAGGTTGATAAGCACCTTGCGGATGGCGTCTTCATCATATTTAAACACCGGCGCGGTGAGATGACACACCGTCTTTATCTCAATCCCCCTCTCCTCGGCATACGCCTTGAATGGAGGTATGAGCTCGTCGATGAATTTCCGGAAATTGCCGCTGTTGATGACGATATCCATCTTCCCTGACTCGAGCTTGCGGAAGTCCATAAGCTGATTCACAAGCGACAGCAGATATTTTGAATTCCTTTCAACAAAATTAAGCTGCTCAATCACCTTGGGATTGGTGCTGAGCTTCAACGCCCGCTCTATAGGGCCTATGATAAGCGTGATGGGGGTTCGGAACTCATGCGTGATGTTGGTGAAGAACGAAATGCGGTCAACCGTCATCTTCTGAACCTTATGAGCCATCTGCGAAAGCTGCATCTTCTGTAAGCTGATCTGCTCGTTGCGAAGCTTCAGTTCCTCGTTCTGGCGCTGAAGCTCAAGGGCATGGTCTTCTATGCGGCTTTTCTGCTCGTTTATCTCTTTCACGCCCTCATCAACAGCCGCCTTAAGCTGGTTGCGCTGCTTTGTGAGGTCGCCGACTCTCCACCTGTATATCGACCATACCGCCGCCAACACCATCAGGACAACCAGGATTATAAACCATTTACGTTTATAGAACACAGGCACTACCTCTATGTTGAATTCCGACACGGGAGCCGACGCAACCGACTGTCCGGGAGAGACATATTTAACCTGAAGTGTGTAATTTCCGTTGGAAAGATTGGTGTAGTTCACGCTGTGGCGCCCTGCCGGGAGCTCCTTCCATTCGTTGTCGAAACCGTTCATGCGATAGAAGTATCTTCCGTTGCTTGCCCCGGCGTAATCCAGAGCGGAAAAGCCCACCTCAAACGATTTCTCGCTCTCTGACAGCGAGCTCTTCTCAAGGTTGCCGTAAGATTTGTCGCCGCCCACCGCAAATGATGTGAACACCACGCCTCTCTCGCTTTTCTTTTCCGGGGCGAGACCTTTCACGTCGACAAGACCGTCGACACTGCCGAAAAGTATATGCCCGTTGGCAAGACGCTGTGTCGCATTCCAGTAGAACTGTTCCGTGTCAAGCCCGTCATTACACCCGAAATTCACAAACCGCCCGTCGGTCTTCAGGCACGACAGGCCGTGGTAGGTGGCAATCCATATGTTTCCTTGAGGGTCTTCGGCTATGCCGTGGATATTGTCGTTGGGAAGACCGTCCGACGTGTTGTAGTTCACGTATGCCTCCTTGCCGTCTTTCACCTCGCGCCGATACACTCCGTTGCCGTTGGAGCCCACCCACACTGTGCCGTCGTGAGCAATGGCCACACAGGTAAGTTTCTCTCTTACATTCACATTCGGGGCGTCCAATTTGTTGGGATGATGCGAATAACTGAATTCGCCCGAACCGTGAGAGCCTTTCAAATCCACGATAAACAAGCCCTCAAGACAGCAGATCCACAGCCTGCCGTCGGGTGATACTACCGCCCCGGCGCTGCCCTTCACTTTCATGGCCTCCGGGAATGCAAGCTTCAGCTCGTCTCTCTTGATGTCGTAAACGTATAGCCCGGAATTGGCCCCGATCCATATCATGTTGTTAAACGGGTCATAGACAAGCGTCCCGATATATTCCACCCTGTGAAGGCCGTCGTCGGTGGCGTTAAGCACTCTTCCCGGGCGTTGCGGCATGCTCCTGTCGAGCACATTCACACCCCCGCCCCAGGTCCCGACCCACAAATGCCCTTCATGGTCGGCTGTTATGGCGCTCACCGAATTGTGAGAAAGCACCCCCGATTCTTTGGTGTAGTGGTCAAACCTCCTCATGTCTCCGCCCGTAGCCCTGTTGAGGCCACCCTCCACTGTGCCTATCCACAATGTGCCGTCGCCGTCTTCAAAAATGGCATTCACCGGATTGCATGACAACGACCCCGGGTTATGCGGGTCGTGGCGCATCATGTCGGCAAAAAGATTGCGCGGTGAAAAAAGATTCACGCCACACCCCTCGGTGCCGACCCAGAGATTGCTGTCCTCCACAAGCAGACAGTTGATAAAACTGTTGTTAAGGCCCTGCACCATAGGATTTATGTCAGAAGCCTCAATCGTGATAAACTTGTCGGAAGCCGGAACATATTCATAGATTCCGTTAAGGCTGCCCACAATAAGCACGCCTTTTTCGGTCACGGCAAGCGTGGTGGAAAAATCATTGTTAAGCATACCCGGCACTCCGGGCGCCCCATGATATATGGTCGTCTCTTTTGTTGCCGGGTTATGCCGGAACAGGCCGACCTCTGTCGAGACCCATATCTCTCCCTCTCTCTCCACATAGTCCGACACGAATATATCTTTCTCAAATTCAAGCTCGGGAGCCAGAGAAGAGGCAAATATCTTGCCGTTGGCATACGACAGATTGCACACCTTCCCTCCTATCGAAGTCAGTATCATACCCTTCCCCACAGGTTTGACAGCGAACGTGGTCACAACAGACTCTGTGTCGTGTGGAATCTTTGCCACTCCCGAGATTGCTCCGGCATCGTCAAATTCAATTCGCAGCACATCTTTTTCATTGCGAATCCACACATTCCCCTCGTTGTCGGTGGAGACATAGCCCGAAGGGACAGTTGAAATTTCGGAATACATGCCTGTGGCGTCATCAGGCTCCATTGGATGAAGGTCGCGAAGGTCTATCACATCTATGCCCCCGTCGCTGGCCACCCACATGCGACCATGGCGGTCTTCCGCCACTTTCCTCACAAAATTACTCTTTATATAATGTGCCGGAGAGTTGGGATTGAAATTCACAAACTCGTAGCCGTCGTAACGCGACAGCGAACCCGACGTGGCAATCCACACAAACCCTTTGCTGTCGCGATAGATGTCGTCGACAAAATTATGCGAAAGACCGTCTTTCATGGAGATATTGCTCACCCAGTATGCCTGGGAAAAGCGTGGCACACTTTCTGTGGCGGCATAAGAATAGGCCACAGGGAAAGCTATTGTCAGCAATAATAGAATTATGAGTCCTTTTAGTTTCATCACAGATTGGTTAGGCCAGGATCTATTCCTGAAAAAGTGAGTTTTTCACGACTGTTATGGATCTGCAGTGACAATGCTGCCGATGCGGCCAAGATGGCCTTGAGGCGTCGGAAAAGGTTAACTCCACAAAATTAAGTCATTTCAATATATTTTTTATAATCATTGCAAATTTTTATTAATATTGTAAAGATATTTCCACCATTTTTACTCAAATATTCACCTTGCCGACCTCACTAACTCATTATTACTCATTATTTGGAGCATTTTGCCCCGTAGATTTTGCAAGGAATGGCTAACTTTGGACATAGTTTAAAACACTTGCATTTAACTACCTGACAAATGAAAAACTTATTGCTCCCCCTCATCTCCGCCATCTTCTCCGTGGCTCCGGCTTTGGCAGACAATTTCTCCCCGAAACCCTCGCCCAACCCCTGGCCCGACGACTACAGGCACATATCCTCTATGGACAATTGGAAAGAATGGGGCACATATAATGTGCACGACCCTTCGTGCCGAAAGATAGGCGACTATTATTATATGTATTCCACAGATGCTATATATCGCGAAAACCGTAAAGAGGCGGCCGAGAAAAATGTGCCGCTCGGGTTCATTCAGATGCGCCGCTCGAAAGACCTCGTGAATTGGGAGTTTCTCGGGTGGGTGTTCCCTGAGATTCCGGCAGAGGCAGTGGAGTGGGTTCACGCAAATGCCAACGGCGAAGGGGCAACAAACATTTGGGCGCCATATATTGTGGACTGCGGCAACGGCTCCTACAGGCTTTATTATTGCGTGTCGGCTTTCGGAAAGAATACATCCTACATCGGAATGGCCACAGCCTCTTCTCCGCAAGGCCCGTGGAGACAGGCGGGAGAAGTGGTAAAGACTTCCAAAGACTCGAAAATGAATGCCATCGACCCCTCTGTGGCAACTGATGCCGAAGGCCGGCAATGGATGCATTATGGATCTTATTTCGGCGGGCTATACTGCCTCGAGCTCGACCCTGCCACAGGGCTTGCCTTGAACAAAGGGGATCAGGGGCATCTCGTGGCGCGAAGAGCCAACTGGCGGAAAGACAATCTTGAGGCCCCCGAAATTTACCAAAACAGACAGAATGGTAAATACTACCTTTTCCAGAGCTACGACCCGCTGATGACCACCTACAATGTGCGCGTGGGTCGAGCCGACAAGGCCGAAGGGCCTTTCATAGATTTCAAAGGGAAGGAGATTGCCGACACCACCAACAATTTCCCAATCCTCACGGCCCCTTATCGCTTCGAGAATCATCCGGGCTGGGTCGGCACTGCCCATTGCGGTGTGTTTGACGACGGACAAGGCAACATTTTCATGGCTCATCAAGGGCGTCTTGCCACAGACGCCGGAATGATGGATCTCCACATCCGTCAGGTGTTCTTCACCCCGGAGGGTTGGCCCGTGGTGTCGCCCGAAAGATACACGGCTCTCCCTGCGAGACAGTTCACTGAAGCAGACCTCGAAGGGGAATGGGAGATAATAAGAGTGCTGGAGCCGCGTGCGGAGCGAAACCTTGAGGCCGGACAGATTCTCTGGGGCGAAGGCGACCTCCTCGACGGAGAATGGAACAATACATCTGCAATTACAATCCTCGCCGGAGGAAAGGCAATAGCCTCCGCCGCTGTTGCCAATTCTGCAGCTGCAACTGATGCAGATTCCTCGAATTCTGCCACCTCTGCCATAGTTGCGACATGGAAATTCAACCCGGCGACGCAGCTGATGGACATCACCCTCGGCAACGAAAAAATAACAGACCTCATCATACACCACGGCCATGACTGGGAGCGCGAGACCGACACCATCCTCTTCACCGGCCTCGACTCTACCGGCCGTTCCGTCTGGGGCAAAAGAATTCGCTGAATATGTGAGTACTTAAATATAAAGGATATACCGGTTCTGTGGAATATAACGAAGAAGACAATTGCCTTTTCGGGAAGGTTCAAGGATTAAAAAAAAGTGCTTATCTCTTATGAAGGAAACAGCATTGACGAAATCAGGGAAGATTTTCAAGAGGCTGTAGATTATTACCTTGAAAGTTGCGCGGAAAAAGGCATTGAATCGGCAAAGCCGTTCAGCGGACGATTTATAATAAGAATGAATCCGGATTTACACAGAAGCGTAGCCGAGTTCGCCGCATCCACCGGTTCTTCAATAAATGATTTTATAAATCGTGCTGTTATAAACGAACTTAATCAGAGAGAAAGGCTATCTCACTAAGATAAAGCCGACTCCATCAAGTAGATTATACTCTATCTGCAAACATTAAAAGTAGCGAAGCAATCGGCTTCAAGTTGACACCGATGGCTTCGCTACTTTTATTTATTGCACACGCTGCCTGTTTATTTCACAGCGACCTTGCGAGTTGCACCGCCATACACCACAAGATAGATGCCGGGGGAGAGATTGCCTCTGCCTACCTCCCCTCCGGATATTGTGAATATCCGGGCTTCATCGGGCGCAACTATTCCATTCCCTTCGGCATATATCGGAGACTCTTCTTCCATGCTGTCTATTCCCGATGTGTCGAGATTCATAGGCGTGAAGGCTATCTCTTCCGATGATTCCACAGCCGGAAGGCCACAAATAACTGTAACCGTTGCCTTTACCTCCCCTTGCCACCATGCCGACGTGAGATTATTAAATGATAGTTCTGTACTGTCAACTACAATCCTGTCCTGACAACCCGACAAGTACACGCGCCCTTTCTTAGTGTCTCGCCATATATTTATCAGATAGCCGTCCGCCCCGTCATAAGGCGCCCAGGATATGGTGAACCCTTTTGAATCATCGTCGTTACGTATCGGCGTATGGATAGATGTGCGTGCATCCGGCCTCTCTTTCACTACATTATATTCAAAGCTCCCCGTTCCGCTCTCCTTGTCATAACTTATTCGCGTTATAAAAGGTGCGAAATCATAATCCTTTCTGATTGTTTTCAAGGGGTTTGCGCTTTCCGGGAATGAATAAATCAGATTACTGTTTCCGGGCCATGTCACATCACCCTTCGGCGACACTGAATAATGTATCGAAACTCCCGGATTGCTCCTGCTGTTCACCTGATTTGTTTCCCACGCATCTTTGTCATAATCTATATGCCAGATCAACAACCCCTCCTGGCCAAGCGACGCATCCCATCCGGAACTTGAACGGCTCTCTATAATAAAATACTCATTGGGGCTGGCGGTCGGAATTCTTACGGCCTTTCCTTTGTCGGCTGACGCGGCAAGACTATAAAATTCCCCATCCTCTGCTTCTATAAACTCTGTCCAATGGCAAACCCATTTCTCATATGCGCTATACAACGGCGGCTGGGTGGCTCCGTTGTTATAAGGTCCCTGATCCATAACGCTCCAGGTCTCCGGAGTAGTGAAACCGCCAAAGTCATAACCTGTATTATACATGTCGGGAATCCCAAGCACATGAGAATACTCATGGCAGAACACGCCCACACCATCAAGATAAGGAGCCGACTCCCCCGCCGGTATGCGATGGGGCGCCGTTAACTCATTAGAGCAGGCATAAGGCATGAATATTTTGCCGTCAACATTGACTTCCCCATATTCTTCTGCACTATAATTCCCTTGATGCGGCCATATGCAGGTGGGATCCATGGTGTCATGCTGTCCGTTTCCGGCATAAATAAAATATACGGTGTCAATAATTCCGTCGTTGTCATAGTCATAGCGCGAGAAATCCATGCCCTGCCGGTCTAATTCCTCCAGTGCATATTTCAAGGCATATCCCCAGTTCTCAAAATCCTTCACATTCTTGCCTGTATACCAGCTTCGGTTCTCAGGCAGCACAACAATCTCGCTGACATCAAACACCGGCGTGAACTGCCCCTCGGAACAAGCGGTGAAATAGTCTGCCGCAGAGCCATGACCTCCATAAAGAGAGTAGCCCGGTTCATTGAGCATCCGCTCGATTGTGCCTTTAGGGTCGGGGATAGAAAATGGCGTGTCTGGATATTCTAAGAGAACCACAAGACTGTGGATGTCGTTCCCCTTGGTGGGATAAAAAGTGCGCCCCTCATCATCAATAGCGGCAAGCCGTGAAGGTGACTTGAAAACCCTCTCCCGTCTCAAAGACTCCTCTCTTAATGCGGATACATTCTCTTCATTAAATGCAAGGGCCTTTCCGTTTCTTGTGGCTTTACGATAAAACCCCTCGCTGTCTTTCTCTATAATATATGATCTTTCAGAATCTGTAAGATAATGAAAATGCTTATCGCCATGGGCGAGCACAATGATTTTACTTCCATCAGGATTTGTCAGTTCTATGCCTCCCGGCCAAGCCGGCATAGAAGCCACAACAGATGGCAAGCAGCAACCGGCCAGGAATAGCAATGATTTAAATAAACTATGTGTCATAACTATAAAACTATGTGCCGGAGAACAAAATAACATTCCTTCTCCGGCACTATTTACCTATTAAAGAATAACCTTTTGGGCATAGGAGCCGTCAGATGATGTAGCCCTTATGATATATGTGCCGCCTGTCAGTTCTTCATATATTATCTCAGATCCATAGACACTCTTGACAAGTTTTCCGTCGGAAGAGAAAATCGAGAACCTTGCTTCAGGATTGCCGCAGATATATGCCTTCTTGCCATCTGCCACAAGCGCACGCTCTGAAATCTCAACACCTTCCACTCCTGAGAGGCTCTTGATCCGGAAAGCCGGCCCGAATGTCTGCCTGTTGATATAGCCCTGCTCATTGGTGACCACTATGCGCAGATTGAACCACCCCTCATATGCGCTTTCTGTTATGCCTGCAAGCGAGCCTTTCATCACACGGCCATATCCTCCTTGGTTTGAATATTCCGGAATCTCTTCCATCTCAATCTCTTTCCATTCCACATTCTCTGCATTCCATACAAAATAAGGCGCATAATACACTTTCACGTCTACCGGTGTGGTGTCATAATTATAATAAAGAAGCATATCCTCTTCTGAATACCGCCAGTCATAATTCCCGGCTGCAACCAATATTTCTGCTTCTTCTGCAGATTCAAAAGTTTGCGCGAAATTATTGTCTGCATCGCGGAACTGAACAGCCTGTAAAGTCGGCGGACAATAATCGTCCCATTCGTAACTGAATTCACAATAAGTTGTATTGAAACCGTCTATGCCATCCACCTTTACATTCAAGTTATTCCAAAGAATAAAAGCATATGTGCCGGTCGGATCCTCGTTCGGAGCCGTATCCCAATATTCTCTCCAAGTCATTTCCTCACCTACGGATTCTCCATTATGCAGAACTGACACAGCAATGGTAGCGGCATCCAATTGGCGCTTCTCTCCGGCAAGACCGATATAATTGTCAACACCAATGCCACTATAAATACCATTCAACCCATTATATATAATGGGACGACCAGCCCAAATTGGTGCTGAATTGCCATATGTATAATTAAACAATCCGTTCTCCTTGAATGCCAACCCTTTATTATAAATTCCGTCTCCTTCCCACATAGGATTGCCCTCCTCATCCACAGGCGATGCTCCTGCTATAGACGGATGCATGTAATTAAATGAGGGCATATATTCAACCTCATCATCCCCGATAAATCTGAATGTCTCTCCCTCTAATGTAAACCTCGTTGCTGGATAATAGTCATTCTTGGCAGATGTGAAATTAGTAGACACATTTACCGGCAATTCTGTAATATTATCTGAAGTAGAATAAAAAATTTCAGTGGGTAAATTATAATCCCCAGCAGAAAACCCCCAAAATAATCGTGACAATGGATAACTCCAATCACCTAAAACAACGTCTGCATGAAGAGATATCGAAGGATAATAACCTTCTTCAGTCATACCCTGACCGGTATGTCCGAATATTTCTGTGTGATGCTTATAGTTTGAATAATCATTTTCAAGAATAAGATTGTCCAAACCGCGAGAAAAAGCAACTGTAACAACTGACCCATATTTTGTAGGAAGCGTCTTTTGCTGGAAAATCAGGAAACGATCTGATATATCATTTATGTATGGATCAAACATTGTTTCAGTATCCCTATCCAATCCCTCACCAAAAAAATCCTTAATAGAAAATTCTGCAATTGTTCCAACCATAGTACCAACAAACGCATAATATTTTGTGTCATATATTGCAGTCACTACATCTCCTCCATAATAATTACCTTCCCTAAACTCTACCTTTTCTCCGTCAACTGCCCCCATCAACTTACTTTCAGCCAATTCTCCTCCCGGAAGATATGACACTCCTTGAAAATGATTTATTGCGGTTGACGGGTCTATTGTAAGCGCGACATTCTCTTCTATTTCTACATCCTGAAGAACTACAAACGCATTTGACCATTCCATCATACCTTTTTTAGTTAAATATTCATCAAACTTAACTACAAAGGTATAAGTACCTTTACGCATTCCGGGAATGAAAACATTCTCCATATCCTCGCTGAATTCAATGACATCAGCCCCGAAAGCCACCTCTTCGCTATAGAAAAAGAAATCTTTAGGATAGTAGTCATCCGAATTGTAATCGAGTTTGAGCGTGACATCCACCCTCTCTGCTTCTTCTTTGACGTTAATTTTATTTACGCCGGCGGAATTTCCCAAAGCTGAAGGTTTGCCGGTCATTTCTGCAAGCACAGATGCAGGAACTGATGTGAATCTTGACTCTGATCCTAATGCCTCGCTCACTCTTGTATGCTTCTTTAAATCTGACATCTCACTTTCTGTCAAAGAGAAGCCCCTATGCCCTTCAGTTTTTATTGAAACTCCTGCAGTCTGCGCATTGTTGCCCTGAGAAACCTTAATCTCTCCATGCATTGCAATTGACGGCAACAGAAAACAGGCAATCAGTGATAAAAATGTTTTCATGTCGGTTGGTTTTCAAAATCGGCACCTCTTCCCTTGCCGATAATTATTATTCTGGAAACTGGAAGAGCGGTTTATGAGGAGATCTGCCTCGAAAACAGTTTCCGTTGGATCCTGAGCAAAATTACATCCTCTCAACTGTCCCTCCAAGCAATCTTGCGCTTCATTAATGATGCAGAATTAAAATGCAGTATACTGCAAACATACTTCAAAACCACAATAAATCACTGTTATTAAAATCATTACAACCACGTTTAATTTTATAGCGAATTCTGCCTATACTTCATTTTTCGCCTCATATATTTGTTGGTATTATAAAAAATAATTACCTTGCAATATGAAAAAATATCTGTTGGCCATATTACTGACATTCGTTTCTGTTTCCTTAATTTTGGCAGAGAAAAAAGACCGGCATGACAATTTCGATAAAGTCAGGCAGGCTTATTTTCGCGACAAACTGAAAACGGACTCGCTGCCTCCGTTTGTGAAGGCTTCTTATATCGACTCAATGTATGCGGCGGCGCCATATAATAGAATCGAGCATCTTCAAGAAAAAGGGAAGGTATATTTTCGTGCCGGCCTATATAGGGAGGCTATACCTCCCTATAATGAAATAGCCGGGGAGAAAGACAACGTGTCAATCTCAGATTATATGGACGCTGTGTGGAGACTGGCCTTTAGCCATAATGCAATAGGCAGATATGAAGAGGCCCTCAACAACATCTATCTCATGATAACCACACCAAAGCCGGATTCGCTCGACTATTACGATGTGGAAGCCGACTTCATGCTCGGACATATTTATGAACTGATGGGCAACAAGTCAAAACGCGACGATTATCTTGAGGCGGCAAGAAAGAAATTAGACAACCTGAAGTGTGACACTCCTCATCAGCAGAACCTGAAATACCGCTATCATCTGGAAAAGGCATCGACATATCTCGCCCAGGATGACTGGAACAATGCCTTCTCCGAAGACAGCATAGCCATGACCTATGCCATGGACTCGGAATCGGCACAAATGGTGAATTTCGACATGGCAATCCTGTATGACAAGGCCGGATTCCCGGATCAGGCTGAGACATATTTCAAAAAATATATATCAGAGTCATCATCGTCGATAAACCGTGTGTATGCACTCCACAACTATGCACTGTTTTTGCTAAAGCAGAACAGATTCAAAGAGGCGAAGGACTTGTGTCTTAATCAAATCAGGTTTACTGAAAACAACGGCATAGACCATGTGAAAGGGAGCTTGTGGGACATATTGTCTCAGATATACCGGAACGAGGGTGACTATGAAAACGCATATGCCGCCCTTCGCCGGTCAAATGAAATTCTCGACTCCATTTTTGAATGGAAAAACAACAGCTCTATCACGGAAGTAACCAAACAGTTTGAAGACAATCTGAAACTTTTTGAAAAGGAAAGACTGATAAAAGAGAGCCGCACAAAAAATATTATCATAGCCGGCGCCATCATGATTCTGGCTGTGATTGCGATGCTGTCTTTCATTCTTTGGAGACAGCTTAAAAGAAGGAAACTGCGGAATATGGAATTGGAGGAGAAACTGTCGGAACAGCGCGAAAAGAACCGTGAAAATGCGGAAAACCTTAGCAATGAACTCGACTCCAATAAGCGGGAACTCCTCACAATGAGTATGCAGCTTTCGGAATCGGATAATCTTATCAGCGAATTAAAACAGATTTCATACGACTCAATGAAATCGGGAAGCGAAATCCTGAAGGAGCTAAAAGGGAAACTGCGCACAAGCAATGTAAATGGCGACAACTGGGAGATGTTCAAAAGTTATTTCGACAAGATTCATCCGCATTTCTTCACATTGTTGTTTGACCGTCACCCCGACCTCACCGCAGGAGAGGCGAGAATGTGTGCCTACATCTTGCTGAATCTGTCGGCAAAAGAGATTGCCAATCTCACCAACCGCTCGCAACGCACAGTGGAGAGCATGAAATATCGCCTCCACAAGAAACTGCGTCTCGGCCCGGAAAAGTCAACGCTCTCATATCTTCACTCCATCGAAGGAGAATTCCTCCTCCGCAAACAAAACAATAATGAAGAATAAGAAAACCAAAGGTGTTCAGCCGGAGGTGGCTATCCGGCGGAGATAGATTTCAGTGGGCTCTGTGATGGCGATTTTCTTGCGTATGTTATGCTTGATGACTTCTACGGTGCGCACAGAGCGGTTTGTCATTGCAGCTATCTCTTTGTTGGAAAGCCCCATCAGTATAAATGCGCACATCCTCTCCTCTCCATTTGTGAGATCGGGATGCAGGCTCGACAGGTTATTGAAAAACGACTGGTTGACACTTTCGAAGTATGTGCGGAATATCTCCCAGATGTTATCCTGCCGAGAGAGGTCTTTCAATATGGCAGATATTTGAGCAAGCCTCTCATCCTGAGCAGATTTTTTATTGTCGGCAATATCCTTAATGCTGTCAAGCGCATCATTGAGGCGCGCCATACACATTGTCATCGACAACAGTTCCTGATTTCGGATAGAAAGTGAATCGGCTGTCTCCCTCAACTCCTCCTTATGATACAATTCCTTGTCGATTATCTCATTGCCGAGAATCTCCGCGTCTTTCTTCGATTTCCGGTGCCTCAACCACATGGACACAGCCAAAGCAGCCGCCAACAGCCCCAAAGCACCGACAGCCAGCACAAGCCAGACCTTATTTCTGTTTTTCGCTTCAAGAGAAGAGATAATATCCTTCTTACGTCCTGTTTCATAACGGCTCGCAAGTTCATCCACCTCCCACGAAACTGTAGCCTCATGAATAGAATCCTTCAAAGCAATAATCCTTTTCAACGTCTCGTTCTCATTATCTTTATCGCCTTTAATCGAATAGTATCTGCTAACTTTTTCAAGATACTCAGGCTCAAGAGGACTCCCGGTCAGCTTGTCAACAACATCGGGATATTCAGAAACAAGGTTGAATGCATCCTCAGCTCTTCCGTCATCAAGCAGCATATTCATATATCCTATCAATGCAAATGCCTTGTTAAAGTTTCCGGTCTTTACATCCAATGCTTTCATAAAATAATCCTCTGCCATCTCTTTTTCCCCTTTAAGATAGGCTATATCTGCAAATGTCACATAATTCGACATCTTGCCATCAGGGTCCGATGGATAACTCTCTGCTTTTTTCAATTCTCGATATGCCTCATCAGTCATTTCCATGTTTAGAAAATGTGAAGCAGAGCATCGGTAAAAAACGCCGTAGAAACGGTCTTTTTCAGATTGCGGAAATTTAGAACCAACCCTAACTGCATCCAATTCTTTTATGCCTAAATCAATATATTTTCCCGCAAGCGAATAATTTTTGGCAGTGCCATAGAAATCTGCAAGCAACAAATAGGCATAAAGATTAATATATCGTAGACTATCCGGTTTTGGAGTGTCAAGAATGCGGTAAGCATCTTCAAGAGCTCCGCGAAAGTTGGAAAGAGTAAATTTCATTATCCCGATTTCCGCATCTGCCATAAATTTCCAATGAAGGGAGTCTGCAGGCACTTCCTCACGCAGTTTTTCATACACCTTCATGCAACCCCTGTAATCACCGGCATAATACAACATTTGAGCCTTGTCGCTACACAAGGAATAAATATCTTTCTTGTCAGCATATTTTATCAGGCTGTCGATAGCCTTTATTTTTTCAGAACGCTCAATATCTTTATCATAAAGGCGCGACCTGAAATAGTCAGTCTTCAAGGCATTCCCGCTATTGCCGGCATAGAGAACAACTGAAAAAAGCATCATCAAGGAAGTAAGGATAATTCGAATCATATCTTAATATTTGTCGGCTAATTTACAAAAAACTTTTAAATCAAATTTCACTTACACCAATTTTTTACTACTTATATCTGTAATTTTTTAAATTAATTTTACACATCAATCATTTATAAATAAAGTATTTAATTATAACTAAGGGTAAATTAAGGCCACTTACTTTCCAAAATAACGGCACATTAAGGGCTTTGGCATTTGAGCATTTCTTTCGTCTCTTATAAATTTGCTTCCGGTTAACCGACAGGCCAATGTCCGAGGCCAATGCTTGCTAACCCGGAAACGGACGGACAACGCTTCCTTAAAATCTTTAAACATTATGCGAAAACTCAGACATTGTGTCTTGCTCCTGGCCATAGCGGCCATAGCTCTTCCGGCACACTCGGAAACAAAACAACCCGTGGGGCATACCGATACGCATACGGAAAAGACGCAAAGTATTGAAATGATTTCAAGAGTCATCCCTGCTCATGAATTGAAAGCGGCTCCGGTCTTTAAATCGGAGATGATGCCAGCAAAAAATATGAGAAAAACAGATTCTTCTGCCCGGACCCACACTGTGACGCTTAAACAAGTTTTTGATGAAAACCTATACGAATGTATTGGCATAGTAAGAATTGTAGGGGAAGATTTTTATTTGGGGACATCGACAGATGACACATATGCAGGAGTACAGGAAGGAGTCGCAGAATTGCCGGAAGGCACATACACATTCCTGTCGGAGTTTGATGTGCTTGACGAAAAGATTCAATACGGGAAACGATGCAACGCATGGATTGTTATTGAGAATGTAAAAATAGACAAAGATACTACAATTGAATTCAAGGCGGCAGACGCCAAGAATCTTATCACATGCGAGTCTCTAAATCCAAACGGTGAAGTGCAAATGCTCCCGACAATCAAATATACTCCGGAAGGACGCGAAAATTTGGAAGGAAATGTGTCTGACCTTGTCATTGGGAATAGCATCTCAAGCAAAAGATTCGGCCCCATATATGGGAGGGATGGTAAGTGCAACTATGTATTGATTAACGAAAATGCCGGCACGTCATTTAATATCTCCAGAATAATGGATATAATGATAAATGACGTTAGCGACGACATCTGTATCACACAAAGCCGACTCGCTTCTGCTGATGACGGATTCTATTTCTCTTTCATGAAACCGATAAATGGAGTTACTGAATCATGTGAAGGAGCATATTCTGACAATTATTCCGTAAAACATACAGAGAAATACATTCCCTCTATTCTGAATGAAAACAGTGAAGAGAATTTCTCATCACCTTTTAGCATATCTTATAAATTCAATTATGGATGGATTTCAAACTCCAGTTATTCGGTTGAATCTAATTGTGGGCTACTTCAGATTTCAGGGGCTGAATACCTTCCCGATAGTTATGAACTGGGCTTCTTACCCTCATATGTGGATTTTGCCACACCTGCATTCGACGAAGAGACCGGAGAAGAAATAGGATTAATGACATATTCCTTCCAAAGCATGCCTATGTATCTTTCTTCTGACGGATCGTTATGCCGAACCTACGAACAGCACATAAACGGGTTCAAAAACACAATGAATCCCAATAGCACTTTGCCGGCAATGCAACATCCCGCATTCTCTTATGATGAGTCGCAGGCATTAATCTTGCAAGGGGGCACACAACCATCTATACTGTTTGATTCTTATTATAATTATGACTGGATGGATGAGAAATGGGAATGGTATATTGATGCCTTGCCAATGGGACGACTTGGTGAATTCCGTATTTCAGATATTGTATCAATGGGGAAATCTGATGAAGAAACCAATGGGTTGCTCACTTATTCTATCTCTACATCAAACGTGAATATTTATGAGAATCCTGACGGCACGGGCGAGTCTTTCCCCGGACTGACCACCGCTTCATTCACCATTAACCCTGATGTCACTATCAATCCTCCTGCCGTTCAACAAGTGCAGTTCCGCAACACCGAAAACATGGTGACTGACAGATTCAAATCGCAAGAAGACGGACTTATTCTCATTGCCGCAGGAGGCTTCAAACAAAAATTCAGCGATGAAGATGAATACCACTGGTGGTTCGACAATTGCGATGTGGATATAACCGTAGAATACTCTCCAATGGGAGAAAATAAATGGAATGAGGTTGCTGTCACTGAACAAGAAGATTTGTTTATCAGCCAATTCGGTTCATTCTATGCCGGAAGCCTCGATAACGTCACTGAAAAAAGCGCGACAGGATGGTATGATCTCCGCATCTCTCTTGCAGATTCCGATGGTGCAACCCAGATGCAGACTATTTCGCCGGCATTCAAGATTGACGGGCTTACTTCGGTTGAAACCGTGGATTCCAATTCACTTCGCATTCTTCTATCTGACGGCATGCTTATCGCCGTGGGCGATCCGGAGGCTGACATAACTGTGACATCAGCCAACGGTTCCACAGTAGCACGTGGCAACGGCAGCATCGACACCAGCTTCATCCCCACAGGAGTTTATATCGTGACAGCCACTTCTGATTCCGGATCTGTTGTCAAGAAGATAATCCTCTGACATCACTTCTCTCCCCCTTTGCGCTATAGCGTCTGCTATTCATAGGGGCAATACGGCTCAAAATCAGGCAATCCATTACAAAAGTCTTTATCTGCTTTTGTAATGGATTGCTCATATACCGGATTTTGCTATCAGATGGTGAGGAGCCGGGCGTGCTCATTCATTAGCAGGCATAATGAACGAGAATAAGTTTTGACGGGCGACACAAGCACTCCCCCGTTTTTCGCCACTTTGAGAAGTTCCTCACTGATAGCGAGCCATTCCATGTCGGTATATGCCCTGTGATAAGCCACCTGTCGGCGGAGAGGATAGTTCAACAAAAAGCGGTTGCCATATATGTGATAACTGCGGGAATCTGAGGTGACAACCGTGGTTCGGGTGAAGAAATACGGATTCTCACGCATTAGCCACAGCCGGCGCGGATTGTCGCGCACATAGTCGCTCCAGACATCGAGATGTCCATAATATTTCAAGATGCGGTCGTTATATCCATCATCAAAGATTTTTTCCTCATTAGTGAAGGATTTCGGAAATGCCTGCCACAGATTGGTTGTTGAGAATCCCTTCAACTTTGAGATATAGTTGCCTAAATGCTGATCAAGGCGCTGCGTGGCCTGGAGGATTATGTTCACTTGTGCCCCACTTCCAGTGGGGTAGCCGGCTGTGTCTTACTCATCTTTGCTTATTTTGCCCCGATTTTTCCGGGCAAGAGCCGACCCTCCGCCCCAAATTATTTATCAAGATTTGCTTAATCTCTCATGTAAGACTCCCACAGGCTTCTCAGCTCCGGCCACGGCATCAGCTTCTTGTTGCCTATTGAAATCCATTTGCCGTTGAGCCTCAACGCCGCATAATCCTCTCCTGAACGAGCCTTCAGCACCACCATCATAAGATTGGCCCCTAACGGAGAAACATCACGGTCGCACCATCGTGCAGCGACTTCTCCGGCACTCGCATCCGGCACATAGCATCCGGGCAAACGCATGAGCGCAAACAAGGGAATGACTGTCTCGGCATGGCCGAAACGTAATGAGGCCGCCAGATTTGTCTTTCCGGCCACTGCGGAATCTGTCTTGCTGATGATGTCTCGCAAAAGAGGCCCCGCCGCCTTGGCCGGAAGCGAAGAAACCTCGCTCACCGACCGCTGATAATAATGGCGAAGATTGCTCACTTCCCAGCATCGGCGATAGTCTGCTTCTGTAAACCATTCGGAAGCATCACCTCTTATCCCTGCTGCATTCAAAGACTGCAACACCCCGTAAGCGTCAAACGACAGTTTCTTCAGGCAAGAGTCGTCAGGCGCACATCCGGCCTTAAACATACTCTTTGCCGGCTCTGCCGGAAGTGTCTTGGCGGCATAAGAATCATAAAGAGGTTTCCACGGGCCATCCTTCAGATAAGCCACATAAGCTGTGTCGACCGTGAAATAACGCATAAGCGGATTAAACTGCTTCCCCTCGCTTGTAGTCACCTCTATGCCTGAATAGCACCTTGCCAATTCATGACAAAGTTCATACATGGTCATGACCACACGAGGCACATATGAAGAAATCGCCTCCACCTTCCCATTCTTCAGGAGTGACGGCGCCACAGCGGCCATCTCTTGCCCGAGACGCTTCTCTTCCATTATGCCCACGCTGTTGAGGGCTCCCCAGTTGTCGCCGGTGGCACTCACCACAGTGTCGAGAAGAGAAAGAAACGCCTCCCCCTTTTCCGAAAGCGCCCCCTCTTTACGAGCCGCCTCGAGTGCTGACTTCAGATCGGCCACTTTCTTCTCCGACGACAGAAAACGGGCACCATGACGCGCCACATAGTTTATATACACAGGCTTCATGTCCCCCCCCCAGGGAAGGGTTGAATCGACGGAACTGAAATCATAAGGCGACATTGTGCCGTCAAGCAGCGGCCACTGTGCCCTGGAATTCAATGCGGCAGCAAGGCTCAATATGACAAAAGCCGAAACGGCCATGACTTTATATCTTATGCGATAGTTATGACTCATAATAACTCCCTTTAGTGATTCTTGATACATTCTACAATTTAAAACGGCATACTTGTCACTGAGGTTCAAGCAAAAAAGCGCCGGACTTGCTCTGCGCATAGTCCGGCACTCTTTTTTATCGTAAATAATCTCTGAATATAGAATTCTGCGGAGTATTATTTATCTCGCATGAATATGGCTATCGGCGTGCCACTAAAATCCCATTTCTCACGGATTTTGTTCTCAAGGAAGCGGCGATATGGCTCCTTCACCCACTGCGGAAGATTGCAGAAGAATATGAATGTTGGAATCACCGACTCTTTAAGCATCGTCACATACTTGATTTTCACAAATTTGCCTTTGTTGCTCGGCGGCGGGGTCACGGCAATCTGCTCAAGCATGTAAATGTTAAGCTGCGAGGTAGGGATAATTCTCTTGCGATTGTTGTAGACCTCTATGGCTGTCTCAAGCACCTTGAAAATTCGCTGCTTTGTGACAGCCGACGTAAACAGGATGGGGAAATCTGTGAACGGAGCGAATTTATTGCGGATGGCATCTTCAAAATGCTTCTGAGCGGTCACAGACTTGTCGGCCACAAGGTCCCACTTGTTCACACACACCACCAGGCCCTTCCTGTTGCGCTGTATGAGCGAGAAGATGCTTGCATCCTGGCCCTCGATACCACGGGTGGCGTCAATCATAAGAATACACACGTCGCTTGCCTCGATTGAACGAATGGAGCGTATCACGCTGTAATACTCAATGTCTTCGTTCACCTTCTGCTTCTTTCTGATTCCGGCGGTGTCTACAAGATAGAAGTCGAAACCGAATTTGTTATAACGGTGATAGATAGAGTCGCGCGTGGTGCCGGCGATGTCGGTTACTATATGCCTCTCCTCACCGATAAAGGCGTTTATAAGCGAAGATTTTCCTGCATTCGGCCTGCCCACTATGGCAAACTTGGCCACATTCTCCTCCGGCTTGTCATCTTCCGAAGGCTCGGGCATGTCGGCGATAATCTGATCAAGAAGCTCGCCGGTGCCGCTGCCGTTGGCCGACGACACCTCCACAGGGTCGCCAAGGCCGAGGGAATAAAACTCAGGGATGTTGAAACGTGCGTCGCCCTTGTCTTCCTTGTTGGCAACAAGGATCACAGGCTTCTTGGAGCGGCGCAGGATCGCCGCCACCTGGTCGTCAAGGTCGGTCACTCCATTTGAGGCGTCGACCACGAAGAGAATCACGTCGGCCTCCTCGATTGCAATATGCACCTGCTTGTTGATTTCACCCTCGAAGATGTCCTCAGAGTTTACCACCCACCCGCCGGTGTCGACAATCGAAAATTCCTGCCCACACCAGTCTACCATGCCATACTGGCGGTCGCGTGTGGTGCCCGCAGTGTCATCGACTATGGCGCTGCGGGTCTGCGTCAAACGGTTGAAGAGCGTGGACTTACCCACGTTCGGCCGCCCTACTATTGCTACTAATCTGCTCATTGTTAATATTATTCTATATATCCGAAGGCACGGAGCTTATTCTCGCGGTTTCGCCAGTCTTTCTCCACCTTCACAAAGATTTCAAGAAACACCCTCTTGCCGAAGAATTTCTCGATATCATGGCGGGCCTCTATGCCCACCTTCTTGATTTTTTCTCCCCCTTTTCCTATTATGATCCCTTTCTGCGAATCACGCTCCACATATATCACCGACATTATATGGATTGAATTCTCCTTCTCGTCAAATTTTTCTACAAGCACCTCGGTGCTGTAAGGAATCTCCTTGTCGTAGTTAAGGAGCAGCTTCTCGCGGATAATCTCAGTGACAAAGAAACGTGCAGGCTTGTCGGTGAGCGCGTCTTTGCCAAAGAATGGCGGCGACACGGGCAGGAGCTCCACAATTCTGTTTTTCAGGTTCTCCACATTGAAATGCTCAGTGGCGCTGGTAGGGAAAATCTCTGCATTCGGCAGGCGCATGTGCCATTGCTCCACAAGTTTTTCAAGATCGCCGTCGCCCTTCAGGAGGTCGATTTTATTTATCACCAAAAGCACCGGCACTTTCTCTTTTGCCACACGGTCGAGAAAATCCTTGTTTTTCTCAGGGTCTTCCACAACGTCAGTGACATAGAGCAGGATGTCGGCATCAGTGAGCGCGCCCTCCGAGAATTCAAGCATAGATTCCTGAAGCTTGTATTTTGGTTTGAGAACACCCGGAGTGTCGGAATACACAATCTGATATTCCGGCGTGTTCACAATCCCCATGATGCGATGGCGAGTGGTCTGGGCCTTAGACGTGATTATCGATATCCTTTCGCCTACAAGGTCGTTCATAAGTGTTGACTTCCCCACATTAGGATTCCCCACGATGTTTACAAACCCGGCTTTGTGAGCCCCGGCAATATCTTTTATCTCTTCTTCCATATCAATAAAATTTTGGGTCATATACAGGCTCACCCTCTCAAGAGTGGGCCTATATTATCAACGTCGCCGAAAGGCGTGATGTTCAGCAACTACAAAAAACGGGTCGATGGAAAGAGAAATCCACCGCCCCGTGATGACTTGGCATAGCCTGACTCCACGCCCGGCCTCAGGAATCGAAAGCCCATATAAGATACATGGCTCCCCAAGTGAATCCCGCGCCAAAAGCGGTCATCATGATCTTGTCGCCCTTTTTGAGCTTATGCTTGTATTCATCAAGACACAAAGGTATGGAGGCTGCTGAAGTGTTGCCGTAATGCTGAATATTTACGAGCACTTTCTCGCTGTCGAACTTGGCACGGCTTGACACGGCCTCTATGATGCGGAGATTAGCCTGATGAGGCACAAGCCAGTCAACCTCTTCCACAGTGAGATTGTTGCGCTGCATCACAGAAAGTGTAGACGACAGCATGTCGCGGACAGCGTTCTTATATACCACCCTTCCCTCCTGATATATGAAATGCTCGCGCGCTGCCACAGTCTCGGCGGAGGCGGGCCTTGCCGACCCTCCGGCCTTCATAAGGAGGTGAGGAAGCCCCGAGCCGTCAATATGGAACTCGCCGTCTATCACGCCCAAATTCTCCTCCGTAGGCTCTACAAGCACAGCTGCCGCTGCGTCGCCGAAGAGAGGGCATGTGGCACGGTCTTCATAATCGGTCATGCTCGACATCTTCTCGGCGGTCACCACAATCACTTTCTTGTAGAGTCCGCTCTGGATATAAGCCCTTGCGGCCTGCATGGTCACAATGAAGCCGGCGCAGGCAGCCTGTATGTCGTAGGCATAAGCGTTGGTGAGTTTGGTTTCATATGCAATGACCGAGGCGGTGGAGGGGAACCGATAATCGGGGTTGGAAGTAGCGCAGATCACGAGGTCGATCTCTTCCGGCTTGGTGGAGGTGGATTCAAGGAGTCTCTCCACAGCCTTAGTGCCGAGGTAGCTGGAACCCTTGGATTCATCTTTAAGTATGCGACGCTCCTTGATTCCTACGCGAGTGGTTATCCATTCATCGTTGGTGTCTACCATCTTTGAAAGCATCTCGTTGTCGAGGACATCGTCGGGCACATAAGAAGCGATTCCGCTTATTTTTGCGTTTAGCATAAATCCTGGTTGGTGTTTATCTATAGATGAATATAGCCGGCTCCCCCGCAGAGGCGGCGGAGTCAGCCTTAGGGAAGCCGTAGGCTCCGGGGAGAGTCAACTCTCTCCCGGCCTATCAGATGACTGCTTTTTCAATCACTTGCTTGCCGCGATAGTAGCCACATTCGCCACACACTGTGTGATAAACGTGCCATGCGCCACAGTTAGGGCAGATTGCAAGTGTCGGAATCAATGCTTTGTCGTGTGTGCGACGTTTCGCTGTGCGGGTATGCGATTGTCTGCGTTTAGGATGTGCCATTTTCTTCTATTTTTTTAATGTTTTGTTTTATGTTATGCCGGGGAAAGAGGGGGTATTTCATTCATCGCTGTTGATGCCGTTTTCTATTTCTGAGTCCACTTCGTCGAGGGCTTCGTCTATGTCGTCGCCCGCGTTGGAGTGATGCTTGTGAAGAGCGGCGGCCATGGCCCTGTTGCATTTGCCTAAGGGGTGCACATGGCGCAAGGGGATGGTGAGAACGATGGTGTCATATAGCATATACGCCACATTGAGACAACTGTCGCTCTCAGGGATAATAAGCACATCGTCGCTCTCGTCGTTATAGTCGGCGCCATATTTCACGGTTATGTGATATGTGGTGTCTACCTCATGGTCGAGGGGGTCAAGGCAACGGTCGCACGGAATCTGCAGCATCCCTTTGCAATGGAATGTGCAGTCGTAGGCATCGTTCTTCTTGACCAGGTCAAGATGCACCTTTACATCCGACGATATGACATCAGGGTTTTCCATATTCTTGAAAAACTCTGCGCCACACTCGAAATCCTGCTCATACTTGCCGTCGGCCAGGGAGGCAAGCTGAACCTTGTATTGTGAAAATTTTCCCACTTTTTTGAGAAGATATTAAAAAAGTGCCACAAAGTTAGCAACCTTTTTACAGTCTGCCAACATCCGCGGCTGCCATATTTGGTACCTCCGAGGAGAATCGAACTCCTATCTAAAGTTTAGGAAACTTCTATTCTATCCGTTGAACTACAGAGGCATTCACCAATCCCCCCGCCCGGGCTCGCGTGTTTTTGAAAGCCTTCAGGGGTTTGTGGTGCAAAATTAATCAATTTTTTGATTTTATGCAAATAGATGCCCTCAAATCGTGGCTTTTAATTCTTTTTCACTATTTGGCACGCAGCCTCAGCACCGTGCCGGGCTTGTCTTTGGCCTTCTTGTTGAGCTCTCTGACGGCCGACAGCTTCATGCCGAAACGCTGCGCTACAGAGTGCAGGCTCTCCCCTTCGCCAATGGTGACTTTCTTAACGCCTTCGGGGGCCTCGTCAAGCTTCTCTTCAAGATAAACCTCTTCCCACGCCTTGATTTCGCCATCGCGCTCCACGTCGTTGTAGGCCATGAGTTTCTTCTTCTTTATGTTAAACTCCTTGGCGATGGAGGCGTATGTGTCGCCGGGTGTGGCCACCACATAGTGCAGGCCGCGCGAACGCCTCACGGGATGGCTGCTCACAAGAGCCTCCCGTATGAAGGCGGCAGTCTCCTCGGCCATGCGACCGGCCTCGGTGTCGTAACTGTAAAGGGAATAGCGCTCTATGATCGTGATAAGGCGTGCGGCATAGTTGGGGTCTGTGGCATAGCCGCATTCCCTGAGCCCCCGGGCCCAGGAGTGATAGTCGGTCACGTCAAGGTCAAACAGCTTCAGATAGCGCGTGCGACGCAGAAAAAGGGAGTGGTCGTGAAAACTCTCTTCAGGCGTGTTGTATACGCGGAAACATTCGTCGGGCGCGTCGTCGTTGCGAAGCATCTTCCCCCCTTTCCATTCTTTGTGGCATTTAATGCCGAAATGGTTGTTGCCCTCCGAGGCGAGGGTGCTTCTCCCGGCGGCGCTTTCAAGCAGCCCCTGTGCCAGGGTGATCGAGGCCGGGATGCCATATTCGCTCTGATGCTCCACGGCAAGAGAGGAATAACGCGCTATATAATCTTCATAAGGATTGCTCGCCGCCACACACAGGGGCAGCAATGCAAGATATATAAAAAGAAGCAACTGAAATTTGACTTTCATTATGGAATCTTAAAGTTTACTACAAATTTAAGCAATTTTATTTTTACAGGCGTTGATATTTTATTAAATTCGCCATCAAAATAAAGTTGGGCGCCCCCAACGTCAATATAACAAGGAAACCATGAGAGAGTTTGAAATCACCACGCTTGTGAAGGAATATAGTTTTGAAGAGCTTCCGAAAGCAGACCGCCTCCTTGTGGAAGAGGCACGCAGCGCAACCCGTTCATCGCTCGCCACATACTCCCGGTTTCACGTCGGCGCCGCCATTCTTATGGAGAACGGCGACATCGTGACAGGCTCAAACCAGGAGAACGCGGCCTACCCTTCGGGCACATGCGCGGAACGCACAGCAGCGTTTTTCGCCTCGGCGTCTCACCCCGGCATGGCGATGAAGAAAATTGCGATTGCGGCCTGGACACGACTTGACCGGCCCGAGGGGCTGCCGTGGAAAGAATATTTTCAGGCAATGCCTATCAGCCCTTGCGGCGCATGCCGGCAGGCCCTTCTCGAATACGAGAAGCTTTATGGCAAAATCGAGGTCATTCTCTACGGACGCGAGAAAACCTACATCTTCCCCTCGATAGCATCGCTCCTTCCCTTCTGCTTCACCGAATTTTAACCGCCTGCCGCCTCAGAATTTAAATTTACCGCCTCCTTACAATAAAGGGCTACAATGCAAGGCGTTCACTTTACATCCCGGTGCCCCAATAGAGAAGAGCCAAAACAGTTCCGGCAACACACTTTGGAATCTTGGATGATCAAGAGAGAGAAGGCACTAACGACATAATCATCACCATTTTATTATAAAAGCCACTACAACTGTGTCCTAAACTACTTATTATTGCCCCATTTGTCTTATTTCATAAAAATACAATAACAAATTTTACACGAATTTAAAAATAATTATTATTTTTGCAGATTATTATTCCAAATTGATTTTAAAGATTGCTTTAACATCACATTTCTTTTTACAAATTAATAACGCCACTAATTTCATTTAGTATTTTTATTAGTTTGTCTTATATTCACCTATAAATTTATATAACATGAGACGTATTATTTTTGTTGCCATAATAGCACTTTTTGGTGTTAAAATTAGTCGAACCTCTGATTCTGTAACAGCAACCTGGCGTGATGATGATAGCACTGTACATTTTATTAATATCAGAACCGGAGAGGTTGTTAATATGAAGGGACCGGGATCTTTGAGATTTCCTACAGATGAGCCCAATTTTATACGTGTATCAATCACACATCCTTCTAAAATTCCATATATAGAGAGTTCGTCATTAAGTGGAGGAGATACAATCATTACAGCTCCATAACATATTGTATTTGTATCTTTTACCATATATTTACCAACTTAAAAACTTATTTTATGAAAAAATTTTTAATAATGGTGGCCTTGCTTTCCGTATCTTTCATCATTGTCAGAGCTGAAGGAAATCAAGACATCAAAGTAAGCAACATCATAGCAAGTAGCTGTCTTGACAATCAATCGTATGAAAATAAGGCTCCAGCACGCGAAGTGGCACTGGATGAATACGCATCAGTTGGGCTTACTTATTCCGGAAACACTTTGTCCGTAGCCTTAAACGCATGGGAATATAATTGCGCTCTATCTGATTTTAAACCATCTGCCATCGTTGAAAATGGCGTTATTACAATTAAGCCCGGGGCGGTAATCAACGGAGGAGAATGGTGTCTATGTCATTTCGACCTTAAATTCGACATTGAAAACATAAAGCCAGGGAAGTACTTGGTCCGTATAAATGCCGACCTATCAGAAGAAGACTACAGATTATTTGAAATAGAATTAGACGAAGGTCTGAATGTGACTTTATCGGAAGAAAGCACCTGTGCTAATGACTCATTTAATGAAAACACAGAATGGGTATATTGCAATGAAAACGAAACCGGAGACGTGAATATATTTCGCCTTACATACACAAACGCGAACGACGACACTGACAAAGGATTTATAAAAATGACATATAACGACAATACCACTTCTGCCGAAACAATTGCAACAGTATGGGAATATAATATGTGTGTCACACGTGTATCTCCAGAGTCAGAAACACTACCATTGATTCTAAGTCATTTTGCTACACCTAATGAGAGAGTTGAAATATGGAATGACGGCGATATGAAATATGAATTTGATATTTGCAACGACTTATCAGTACAAATAGGAGAAAGCAAATTCTATCGTGATTTCTTCAGCCGCACTATGGAAAATATTACAATAAATAAAATTGAAGCGGTAGAGATAGACGGAAGCCTAAGACTTAAAATCACAGCAGAGAACGGCTTCGAATGGATTCAGGGGATAGGCGCCGTGTCTCCCAAGATGCCGCAGTCAATCGTATTCCCGGCATACGCAGGTGAATTCAACGAGATCGAAATGACTCGCCTGATGTATGTAAGAGACCTTCGCGACAACCATATAATATATGGCTCACCTGCCAAAGACCCTAACTGGTCGCCCGCAGGAGTGGCAAACATTGCCGACAGAGAGGAATGTCTGAATGTGACTGCCGACAGAATAATATTCTCAGGAGAAGGAGCTGTGGAAATATTCGTTTACGATATCGATGGTAAAAAACTTGCCTCAGTCACAGGCAACGGCGACACGGAGCTTTCAACCTCCGCTCTGCTTCCGGGTGTGTATATCGCGGAGGCTGTGACAGGGAAGAATGTCGTCACTCGTAAATTTTATAAATAAATATCCGGGATAACATAGAACAATATTGCTCATAAAGAGGTTTTGATTATAGCAACTGTGCTAAAAATCAAAACCTCTTTTTTTGAAATCCCTATAAACTTATTCGACATGAAATTCAGAAGCTTCTTATTTCCACTTATATCAGCCCTGATGGCAGGGGGCTCTTCCATTGTTCTGACCGGATGTGTAGACGACGACTACTGGCCCTATTCCCCACCTCCCGGATGGGGAGCAAATTATTTTTATGATTCACGGCTCGACGGATCATGGGAACTCGTGCAGGCCAACTCTTCTCCCGTAGGCCCTTACGACACCAATTACATGGACTTCTATGGCGACGGCCACGGACGTTATTACTACTACCGCAATTCACACCCATATTCAGAAGAGATGGCCTACTTCTGCCAGCGCTCCGGATCGACCACAACCAACTATCAGATCAACATACAATATGAAGACGGCACAGGCTCCACCATGGCCTACTGGTTTACAGACGGCGGCAACACCCTCTGGCTGCAATGGCAGACCGGAAACGGCCGCGTAATGACGTATCTCTACGACCGGGTAAGCTACATTCCCTGGTAATTTTATGCCGCATCGTCTCACGCATCGCGGCATGAGTCTTTAGAGTGTCAACTTTATTTTGTAATTTTGCAACAAATTACAAAATACTGAAAGAAATGTCTTTAAAATGCGGTATAGTGGGTTTGCCCAACGTAGGCAAGTCCACCCTCTTCAATTGCCTGAGCAATGCCAAGGCCCAGTCGGCCAACTTCCCGTTCTGCACAATCGAGCCAAACGTGGGGATGATCACGGTGCCCGACGAGCGTCTCAACAAACTTGTGGAAATGTGCAACCCGCGCAGCGTAGTGCCGGCCACGGTAGAGATTGTAGACATCGCCGGCCTCGTGAAAGGAGCCTCAAAGGGCGAGGGATTAGGCAACAAGTTCCTTGCCAACATACGAGAGACCGACGCTATTCTCCACGTTTTGCGCTGCTTTGACGACGACAACATCACTCACGTTGACGGAAACGTCGACCCCGTGCGCGACATGGAGATTATCAACTATGAGCTCCAGCTGAAAGACCTTGAGACTGTCGACGCCCGACTGGCCAAGACCCTGAAAGCGGCACAGACCGGCGGCGACAAGACCGCTCGACTGCAAGCCGATGTGCTCCAGGCTTTCAAAAACGCGCTTGAGCAGGGGAAGCCGGCAAGAAGCGTGCAGTTTGAAACTAAAGACGAGCAGCGCTTTGCCCGCGACCTCTTCCTGCTCACCAACAAGCCGGTGCTATATGTCTGCAATGTTGACGACGCTTCAGCAGTGGACGGCAACAAATATGTGGAGGAAGTGAAAAAAGCCCTTGACGGCGACAACTCACAGATTATGATTGTGGCGGCTGCCACCGAAAGCGACATCGCCGAACTGGAGACTGCCGAGGAGCGCGCCGAGTTTCTTGAGGAGATAGGATTGAAAGAGAGCGGAGTGAGCCGACTCATTCGCGCGGCATATGCCTTGCTCGACCTTCAGACTTATTTCACCGCCGGCCCCGACGAGGTGCGCGCATGGACTTTCCTTCGCGGCACAAAGGCCCCGCAGGCAGCCGGAATCATCCACACCGATTTCGAGAAAGGATTCATACGCGCCGAGGTTATTAAATATGATGATTTCGTCACGCTCGGCTCTGAAAACGCTGTGAAAGAGGCCGGAAAAATGTCGGTGGAAGGGAAGGAATATGTAGTCAACGACGGCGACATAATGCACTTCCGCTTCAACGTTTAATAATTGCGGAATGGCAGAAGAATTAACCGTGTCGGAGGGAAACAAAGAGGAGAAATATGCCACCCTGCTCCCTCAGCTGAAAGCTATTATAGACAACGAATCAGACATCATCGCTATAATGGCCAACGTGTCGGCCGCCATAAAAGAGACGTTTGATTTCTTATGGGTCGGTTTTTATCGAGTCTGCGGCAGTCAGCTCATCCTGGGCCCTTTTCAAGGGCCGCTGGCCTGCACGCGAATTGCATACGGCAAAGGGGTGTGCGGCTCTGCCTGGGCAGAAAAACGCACGCTTGTCGTGCCTGACGTAGACGCTTTCCCGGGACACATAGCCTGCAGTTCATCATCACGTTCTGAAATTGTGGTGCCGTTCTATAAGGATGGCGAGATTGCCGGAGTGCTCGACATCGACAGCGAACGCACAGGCACATTCGATTCCGCCGACACCCTATGGCTTGAAAAAGCAATGAGCGCACTGAGCGGCCATATTTCCCGGCTATCATAATTCACCATCCATAGGAGGAGACACTTGTTTCCCTGTTGCCATCATACAGCAGCCTAAAATGAAAACGGCCGATTCACATCGGCCGCTTTCTGTTTTCCATAATACTTTTTCGAACTAACCTAACATCATGAAACGATTTTCTGATATTATAACATCACACGGTTTTGAATTGTTCATTGCAATCTAAATTTTTTTTGAAAAATTTTTATGCCGGCATTTCCATTACACCGTCATTTCCATTACATAAGAGCTTCCTTAACCTTGCATGAACCTCAAGCCCGGGGTTACGTTTGTATAGATGAAGCCACAATGGTTTTCACCTCATAGACACAAATAATTAATTATACTGTTATGAAAGACAAAAAATGTTATGTAGTGAGCTTCGGGGCATCCGGCAACTACAGCATTCCCTTCGACGGCAGTCGCGAAGAGTTTGAAAATTCCGACGTGTTCCATCATATCAAAGACACGGTGCTCAACTATGTGAAAGAGAAATTCCCCGGCATAAACACCGCCGAACTTACGGAGCCGGAAGTGAGGGAAGCCTCAGCCGGCGACACCGGCTACCCCCTGCTCAATGACGAGAATATCGACAGGCTCAAACACGACCTTGTCCGCCAGGTGCAAGTGATGATGCAAGACAAAAAAATGAACAACAACGCACCCTGCGACGATTCAAGGCAATAAAAAGCATTTCCTCTCACAAACCCATCTCAATCACCCGATTGCATCTCATCCCGCAATCGGGTGATTTCCTTATCCCCGCCAACATTCACCCACATCAAAAGCCATCCACAGTCTGATGCTATCTTCATATGTTTTTACCTTCAGTGCTATTATGTCTCGAATCAACCATCCGAAAACGGCAGATACGGGCTCGACAATTTTCTGTATGCCACACTCAACATGTCATACACAGCAAGAGGGAAATGGATTAAAAAACTTTTTATGGTTGACCGGCCTATCACGGTCAACACATATGTGGAGTGATATCCTGTCGAGACCACATATCTCACTATCGACGAATACAAAGAGATGCGGAAAGACAATGACCCCATCAAATTTGACAAAGGGGATATAGCCTCTGACGATTTCCCGGCAGCCGCCCCTCTCCTTCGCCGCCTTAACACCGATAACTAATCCGGTTATAACCAATTTAAGAGCGATTATATTTATTGTACTCATTGGATTGCAAGTTATTTTTAATAACTTTGCAATCCTTTTTTATTATAGTGAATAGACAATCAAACCTTTTCATTATCTGATTTTGTTCTGACAATCGATTATGACTCGACATATCGTCTCTATATATACATTCCTTATATGCGTATGTGCCTTACTGTCGGCAGCTGCCATCTCGTGTGACAATTCTAAAAGAATGGAGACCCTTGCGCGTGTGCAGAAAACTTTCGACAAAAATCCTGAGCTGGCATTAGAGATGCTTGACTCGATAGATCCGGCGCACTTGAAAGGAAAAGAAGAGACAGCCAAATACGGACTCCTTAAATTTGCCTCTCTCCTCAAGGCCGGCGCCGACGTGGAATCCGACTCTCTATTGCTGCCGGCAATAGACTATTACGGGTCATCGTCCTCTCCAAGTCATGAAAAAATGCTGACCCATTTCTTCTATGCCTACCATCTGCAGCAAAAGGAAGAGAAATTACAGGCCATACATGAATATGACAAGGCAATCAATGCGGCGCAGAGCATTGGCAATCAGCTTTATTCCGCTCTGTCATATTCAAACAAAGGTGTCATATACGCTGACGAATATCTGCAGGAAGAGGAATTAGCCTGCATGAAGCAAGCCTTTTCAGACTTTATCATCGTCAATGACTCAAGCCGCATTCCCGGCGCCTATCAAAGTTTAGGACAGGCATATTTCCATAACGGGATGTTCCGGGAATCAGCAGACAACCATGCCATAGCCGCTAAACTTGCCCTGCAAGCCAGCGACAGCGTGGCCTATGCTGACATACTGCTCAACTTAGCGGCCACGGAAGTATGCCACGGAAATACAGATAAGGCTTTACCCTTATATAAAGAAGTCAGTGAAAGTTTTCCTGAAATGTTCAAGTCGGAAGACTACGGATTTATGTCAGAGGCGTTTTTAAATACCGGTGACTACGAAAATGCGGAGAAATCACTGCAACTTATGGGAAATGTCCTTGCTGACCTTATAGACTCAATTCATTGGTACACCATGCGCTGGCATCTTTATAGGAATAAAAAGGATTATGAGGCCGGCGCTCTCATGTTCGACTCTGTGTGCGCCACCTCCAATCAGGCTCTGCTCAACACACTTAAATTCAACCTGCTCCATGAAGAAACAAACTATATGTCGCAAGAACTGCACACTGTAAAAAAAATTGCGGCACAAAGAAAGACTATCATATACCTTGTCCTCATCTCTTTAACCCTCCTGATTCTGCTGATTATAATTCTATATAGTTCCGCCCAGGCCAAAAACAAACATAAAATAGCGGCACAGAAAGAGGAGATGAATTCAATTTCATCAAATCTAAAGAAGGCCATTCAATCCATGAAGGAGAAGGAAGAGATGCTGACCTCGCTGCAGACTTCAAAAGAAGTATTGCTCAATCAGCTTTCTCGCCTTAATGCGGAACTTGATTTCCTGAAATGCAGCTTAAGCAATAAAGATAATTTGCTTGCCATGCGGACAGAGCTTCATGACCGGGACAAAATGCAATGGGAAAACAAACTGAAATGCCTTAATAGAGAAAAAGAAGATTTCATTGTAAAATTAGAGCATGCCGAATCTAATATCGACAAACTCAGCAAATCTCTCTTGATCTCTTTCAGGGATTACTACAAAATGGCTTCCGATATTTTAGGAACCAACCAGTACACATATAAGAAAGGGCTTAAAGAACTTTTTATCGTGCAACGTTCCGAACTTATCAAAGAATATTCCAGCCCCAAAACCATAGCGAAATTAGATAAAGATGTAAATGCACTTATGGAAGATGTCATAGCTAAAATTCAATCCGAATTCACCCTCGATGCAAGAGACTTTAAAATACTTGTCTATTCTCTCTCCGGATTCAACTATAAAGCCATAGCTACTCTGATGGACATGAATCCTCAGACCGTGTCTTCTATAAAAAGCCGCCTTATCAAAAGAATATTATCAAATGAAAGCATTCATACGGCGTTATTCAGGCGTTATCTTTCTGCCGGCACGCACACGCCGCCACAAAAGTAAATACCTCACAACACGCATTACCATTATTTAATTTTATTAAATATATGTTAAATTATATTTAATTTTAATATTCCTATTGCCCTCATAATAAGGAGATAAGACTTCATGCAGAATATTGAGAAATTTATTATTTATAAATAACTATTATCCAACGTATTATATTCTCCAATTGCAGAAATATTATCATCTCGGCCACACCATAAGGATTTGGAAATTACTAAATAATCATCTTATATTTGCAACAAAATCATTAAAATTCACATCATGAAAAGATTATTATTAATTTCATTTCTTTTGTCAATTTTATGGCAACTGAAGCCAGTCAATCTCCAAATCCACCGTCTGCCACTTCACAAAGTAATGGAACAAGAACAATCCATATCATACGCCAAAAGCAAAGTGGAAAAGCTAAATTGACACCGGGAAAACCAATCGAGGGAAGTGTCTTTTTAGCCAATGGAACCATTACATTCTCTTTTTCGCTGGAAGGAGATTATTTTTAAGTGACCGTAGAGCCCGTATCCGGTTCTGAAGGATATACATATAGAGTTTTTGACAACGCATATAACATGGAACTTCCCTTCGATGACGAGAGCGGTGAATTCAAACTGACCATTGAAAATTCGTCGACTTATTCGGGCTACTTCACTCTTGACTAATATCAATCCTTGTAAACTTCCTCTTTTATAAGTTTTGCATAATTTACACATAATTTAACTAATCTTATATATTCATTGCTTTTTGAATTATAAATCTGGGAGGACAAAAAAATTACATTCTTTACAATAATTTCTTTTATTGCCTCTGGCAATGTTTTGAAGATTAGACTATCTGAATAAATGTGTATTGAGAGAATAAACTATATTAACAACTAAACACACAATGTGATGAAAAAGAATTGCCTACTCATGGCTGTTGCAGGACTCGCGCTTGCAGCGGTGAATGCGCCGGAAACCATGGCGCAAGAAACAACAGGGGTTGAAATCTACCGGACATCAACACTCCAGGTCACAGGGGTCACCGTGACTACAGACGGTGAGTATAATTTCAAGAACTTCGAGGTCGAGGCGCCGGAGGCCGGCTCATACTACACGGAATTCTGGCTCCTGCCGGCCCGGCTCGCCGACGGCAGCTACTCAACGTTCCTTGTATATGTGAACGATGCCTACGTCGGGGCCGTCACCCCTTCTTACGGGAACTGGCAGGGCGCGCGCGTGGACGGCCACGAGACGCTCGGCCTATCGGAGGGAAAGAACGTGATAACCGTCGCAACGCCCGCGCCTGAGTTTCCGGAGGTCGAGACTCTCAAGGCGGCAATGAATGACTCCGACGCCGTCTTCTCGCCGGAGGCTTACGAGGAATATCTCGGCGAGGCGGCCTCGGGTGTCATATCAGATGTCCCGGAAGAAGACGGGATATGCTTGTATGCAGCCGGCACCGAAAGCGCGGGGATGGCGCATTTTTCAAACGTGCCCCTGAACTACACCTTCTACATGACCTTCAACTTCACTCAGGGACAGGAGATATATGTCGCAACCTCAAGCCCCGCCTATCACAAAATAGACGTGGTCTACTACGGGTCCGCCTCTGTCACGCCCGGTATCGTAAATCCGGGCGACCTGAATCCCGGCATCGACTATCCAATTAACCCTACAGGCAATGGCAATTCAATAATCGAGGAGCATGGGACAATCTCGATGCCGACAAAGCCTCGTCTGCCGTATACCCCGGCCACTTCCGAGGAAATGCAGGGGTTAAACTGGATGTTCCCCTCCCAGAAGACGCTTAACTCTTCTACTCACGTCGCCACCGCCAGGCTGACAGTGCCCAAGACCGGCCAGTATCTAATAAGAGTGCGCCACGCCGTAAACGGTGGCTCCGCCCTTGCAGACGTCAACGTGAACGGCACGTATTATTACGAGGACATGCCTATCTCACTCTCGTACAAGGCATGCGTCATTCCTGCCGATGGCAATAGCTACGCTACAATGACCTGTTGCAATAACTTCGGCACGGACGACCCATACCTGTTCATTCATGGAGCTAACGGAGACAGAATCGTCGGATTCAATGACGACGGGCCTAAGGACAAGATAAATCAATATGACTTGTCGTCATTGGATTCCTATATCTGCCAGAGATATCTCATGAAGACAAGCGGCATCAGCGTAAGCAATTTCAGCTCTTCCAAGCCCAAGTCGAGCTGCAGCATAATCGCCCGTGTTCCGGAGGGCGCCGCACAGTCTGTAGCCCGATTAAGGGCTAAAGGCGCAGACGCCGCCGGCGTACATGCACTGCCGGCCGTAGACGAGTCTGTGAAGATAGAGGCCCCTGCAAATATCGGCGGCTCCATCTCTATCACAGCGGATGAAAATATTCAGAAGGTGTCTGCCTACGGGCTGGCAGGAGAGCTTATCGGCTCTGCCGGCTGTGAAGGCTCCCGCGTCGAGATGCCGGCGTCATCACTCAATATAAGCCGTCCGGGCGTTTATGTCATAAGCGTCCAGACCGCGAATGGAGCCGCGTCCGCGAAAATAGCTGTCAATTAAAAACAAATAACGCATGGAGGCATAGAAGGTATCGTATGCCTCCATGCAATAAATGAATCATGATTATGAAGTATTTTACTACTTTTATGATGTGCTGCGTAGCGATAGGATGCCTCGCTGACAGCCCGCAGCCCCCGGCGCCGAGCGAGCCTGACGGAGAGATAGGGGGGCATGAATACGTCGACCTCGGACTACCGAGCGGCACGCTGTGGGCCACCTGTAACATCGGAGCGGATTCCCCTTACGAGACCGGATCGTTCTTCGCATGGGGAGAGGTGGAGCCGAAAGAGGATTTCACATGGGAGAACTACAGATTTTTCAAGGGATATGAATACGACCCTGATATCGGAGAATGGGCCGTCCTGGAAGATATAGGCCGGAACATATGCGGCACCGAGTATGACGCGGCACGTCACCAGTGGGGCGACGCATGGAGGCTGCCTAATGTGCAGGAGCGCTACGAGCTGAAAATGCTCTGCTGGCAAAAATACACCACTGAGAACGGGGTCTCCGGCGTACGCATATATGGACCTAACGAGAACAGCATATTCCTCCCCGGATGCGGAAGCGGCCTGTGGTACGGGGAGGAGGATGTTTTTGACTGGCACAGCAGCTCTTATTGGACAGGAGAGGAGGAGCCGGACTACATGCCTATCGAGCCGAGCGACTGGGGGGCCACCATATTGGTTCAATATGGCGACATGTCAAGTGGACAGACAGTAAAGCCCTACGGGATATGCATCCGTGCAGTGATTAATCCACAGGAATCCGGTATCGGCGGAGTGACCCCGGACTGCGGGGAGGTGTCATTGACATACCGCGACGGGCGCATACATGTGGACGGCGCCGCCCCAGGAGGAACGCTGAAGGTGTACGCCCTGTCAGGGAGGCTCATATTCTCCGGAGTCATAACGGATGGAGCATCCCTGCCGGAGGGGATTTCTCACGGAACATACATCGTCTCGTACACTGACTCACAAAAAATGGTCTCGACGAAAAAATTAACTATCTAAAGAGCCGAATCATGAAGAAGACAATAACTTTCTTGGCGGCGCTATGCCTGCCTTTCTCTATATGGGCGCAGGACGCATACTATTATTATCACGGATCTAAAGTGACTCTGAAAGAGGATGCCACCAGGGTTGTGTGCATCACCCCTAAATCGGGCGGCGCGTCACTTTCCCCGTCCGGCGGGCTCACGCTTGTCAGCACCATCCAGGACTCGCGCAGCCTTATCAGGGTGTACAGGCTGGCACCGTCAACTACCATCAAGCAAGTTATCGCGGCAAGCCCCTCAGCCTCGGCAAACATACAGCCGTGCTACAAGTCTGAGGACGGCAACGAGCTGGCCCCTAACGGCTATATCAATGTAAAGCTGAAAGCTGCCGCCGACTATTCAACGCTCAAGACCGTGGCTCTGCAGAAGGGGTGCGAGATTATCGGGCAGGACGCCTTCATGCCACTCTGGTATAGCCTTAGGGTCAAGGAGACATCGGGACGCAGCCCGGTCAGCATCGCCAACGCGATATACGAGACCGGGAAATTCGCGTCGGCATTCCCGAGCTTCTCGTTTGACGCGACCGAGATTTCATACGACCCGGACGTGTATGAGCAGTGGGGGCTGTATAATTCCAGCCACGAGGGGCTGGACATCTCGCTAAGCCAGGCGTGGAGCTATGCGACAGGCAGGGGGATAAAGGTAGCGATCGTTGACCAAGGCATAGACCTGAATCACCAGGACCTGAGGGAGAATATCTATTCTTTAAGCTACGACACGGAAACAAACACATCACCGAGCAAGCTGTACGGATATCACGGCACCCACTGCGCGGGCATTGTTGCCGCCGTGAGGAACAATGGTATACAGGTCGCCGGAGTCGCGCCGGACGCGAAACTGATGTCTGTGAGCAACAGGCTCTCAAACGCGGCCAACCTGGAGTTAAAACTGGCCGACGGGATCAACTGGGCATGGAAGAACGGGGCCGACGTCATTTCATGCTCATGGTGGTGCAGTCAGAACGACATGCTTGAGGAGGCCATCGACAATGCTGTATCGAAAGGGCGCGAGGGGAAAGGGTGCGTGTTTGTCAAGTCTGCCGGCAACACGGGCGGCCCGATCTCTTATCCCGGGGATTACAGCCAGGATGTGCTGGCCGTGGCAAATATGAAAATCGACGGGTCTTTGGACCGATTGTCCGGATATGGGCCGAATCTTCTGGTCACTGCGCCAGGCTCCAATATTTTATCGACAATGCCTGATAACCAGGTGGCGAAGAAAAGCGGAACCTCGATGGCATGCCCTCATGTCGCCGGGCTGGCAGCCCTCATTCTTGAAAGAACCCCCTCTCTGACGGCAAAGAAGGTTCGCGAGATTATAGCAAAAAACACTAAAAAAGTCGGCACAGTGCCTTACAGCACGAATAAGGCCTACGGAACGTGGAACGAACATTACGGCTACGGCCTCATCGACGCCTACAAGGCTGTCATAAACACTCCTAGGAAATAATAGCAACCGGCGTGTGCCATGGCAATTAACGCCATGGCGCACGCCACAAAATCAAATCGTATGAAGAAGACAATACTTACCGTTTTTTCAATAGGGGCGCTCATGGCCCCGGCTGGCGCTATCGCCTCAGGGCTCGTGCCGGAGCAGTGCACGGTCGGAGCCCGGCCCGTATATCACCCCTTAGCCGACATCGGGCTGACATTTGACGGGGAGGTCGCCGTGGACGCCGGTGCCGGTGCCACAGTGCTCTCCGAGGGCTCGCCTGTGGCCTCAGGCAAGCTATCAGCGTCAAACTACACAGGAAAGGACAGGACGCAGGGCTCAGTCGTGGTGACTTTCGAGGAACCGCTCACGCTCCCGAAGGGGAGGGCATACACTCTTGTGGTGCCGGAGGGGGCGATTTTCAGGCCCGGAGACCACTCTGTCTATAACGACCGGATATCCGTGGATTTCGAGGTCCCGGAATCGCTCGGACTGGCCACGCCTTCCGTGGAGGAGGGCTCCACCCTCTGTAAAGCATCAAGGATCGGGTTCTATTTCGCGGTGGAGACCGCGCCGGTCGAGGGGGGCGAGGCAATCCTGTACCGGGAGGGGGCGCCACTCAAGAGGTACCCCTGCGACGTCAGCTGGGACTGGGGGCTCGGATACGCCGGGATTGACTTCGGACAGGAGGTATGTTTCGAGGACGGAGTGGAGTACGCCATAACACTCCCTGAGGGTGCCGTGAGCGCCCTGCACAGGCCCGACATTACAAACGGGGAGGCATGTGTGAGGTTCAAAGGGGGATATGCAGAGCCCGCAGAACAGATACAGTATGTGTGGTGCAGCCTGTTCACAGAGCACCCCTCAGACGTGATCGGCGTGGTGAGGTTCTACTATGACAGGCCCGTGGAGCTCGCCGCCGACCCGGTCGTGAGGCTGTGCATAGAGGGGGAGGGCGTTGTCGTGAAGGAGGCCGAGCCGACAATCGCAGAGGAGGACGGCATGCATGTCATGACGGTGGATTTCGATGACACGCCACTCCTGCCGGAGAAAGGGTACACGATAGTGATACCGGAGGGGACGCTCATATCCGGGAGCGGAGGCATCGCGGTAAACCCGCAGAGCGTAATGGAAGTGCCGGGAGTCAGCGGCATTAAGGGGACAGAGAGCGCCGGATGCGGCGTGCACGCCGCCAATGGGGCTGTCGCCATCGAGGGCACTGCCTGCGGTGACAGGATAATGATGGCGGCCGCTGACGGAAGGGTCGTCTATGACAATATTTCCGGCGGCGGGGCTGTACACATCCCTGTGGAGAGAGCGGGCATATACCTCATCTCAATAAACGGGAGGGCGTACAAGATTGCAGTCTCGCAATAAAAAATGAAACAAAAGATTTACAAAAACAATTTTATTGTCAGGACAAGTTATCCTATATGCTGATTTCAAAGAAATCATTTTTACGCATCATTTTTATGTTTGAACCTGAAATACTCATTAATTTATTATTAGGCATCTAAATTTTTTATTAATTTTGTAAATTGATAGGCATCCGGCGAAATTGCTATGTTCCGCGCTTGCCCCGGATTCCCGCTCTCCTTAGGAGGGAGCGGGATAAACTTGTAAATAATCTGAATATGGTTTACAGATATGATTATCTCGTGATCGGCTCGGGCATAGCCGGCATGAGTTTCGCTCTAAAGGCCGCCAAGAATGGCAAGGTGGCAATTATCTGCAAGTCTTCTCTCGATGAGGCCAACACATTCTTCGCCCAGGGCGGCGTGGCAAGCGTGACCAACCTGGAGGTAGACGACTTCGACAAGCACATCAAAGACACTATGATAGCCGGCGACTGGCTCTCCGACCCGGCCGCCGTGGAAAAAGTGGTGAAGAACGCCCCCTCTCAGATTCGCGAGCTTATCGGATGGGGTGTTGACTTCGATAAAAAAGACGACGGCTCTTTCGACCTCCACCGAGAAGGGGGGCACTCAGAGTTCAGAATCCTCCACCATGCCGACAACACCGGAGCCGAAATACAGCAAAGCCTCGTGGAGCAGGTGAAGCAGGACCCTAATATCGAAATTTTTGAAGACAGGTTCGCCCTCGAGATTATCACGCAGCATCATCTCGGGAAAATCGTGACCCGCCGCACTCCCGACATCACCTGCTACGGAGCCTATATTCTCAACGAGCTCACAGGGGAGACTGACACTTTCCTCGCAAAAATAACCGTAATGGCCACAGGAGGCGTGGGCGCAGTCTACACCACCACCACCAACCCGCTCATAGCCACAGGCGACGGAATCGCAATGGTGTATCGCGCAAAAGGCACCGTCAAGGACATGGAGTTCATACAGTTCCACCCCACCGCTCTTTACCATCCGGGCGACCGCCCCTCATTCCTTATCACAGAGGCAATGCGCGGCTACGGAGCCGTGCTGCGAAATCTCGACGGCGAAGAGTTCATGCAGAAATATGACCCTCGCCTGTCGCTCGCGCCTCGCGACATAGTGGCCCGCGCCATCGACTCCGAAATGAAACTCCATGGCACAGACCACGTTTATCTCGACGTCACACACAAAGACGCGGAAGAAACCAGGCGCCATTTCCCCAACATCTACGAGAAATGCCTTTCTCTCGGAATCGACATCACGAAAGACATGATTCCCGTGGCCCCGGCGGCCCACTATCTCTGCGGAGGCATAAAAGTTGACCTCAACGGAGAGTCGTCAATCAAGCGCCTGTATGCCATTGGCGAATGCAGCTGCACCGGCCTTCACGGAGGGAACCGTCTGGCAAGCAACTCTCTGATAGAGGCCGTGGTCTATGCCGACGCTGCGGCTAAACATGCGGCTGAATCGATAAAAGGGTATGACTTCCGGTCGGATGTGCCTGAATGGAATGACGAAGGCACCGCGCATCCGGAAGAGATGGTGCTTATCACTCAGTCGGCTAAAGAAGTCAATCAGATCATGGGCTACTATGTGGGCATAGTGCGCAGCGACCTGCGCCTCGACCGCGCATGGAACCGCCTCGACATTCTCTATGAAGAGACCGAAAAACTCTTCAAAGTGAGCAAGCCAAGCCGTGAGCTCTGCGAGCTCCGCAACATTATAAACGTAGCTTATCTTATAATGCGACAGGCCCGCGAAAGGAAGGAAAGCCGTGGCCTGCATTTCACCGTAGACTATCCCCACGCCCCTGTGGAGGAAGCAAATGAAGGGTGAAAATAAACCGTGGCCCTCTAACGAATGTTAATATTCGTGAGGCGGTTACGCCCCGAGGGGCATCGCGCCCCCCTCTTTTAACACGATAAATCTCCACACATGACCCTAAGAGCACACATCTTATCACTTGGCCTCCTGATTGCGTCGGGAGCTGCCGCCTCCGAGCCGGCGTCGAGCCATGACGCCGCCGTGAGCCGCAATCTCAACACCTTCAACGCCATCGTGAAGGAACTGGAAATGAACTACGTCGACACCATCCGGCCCAAGGAGGCTTTCGACGCCGCCGTCAACGCCTTGCTCTCCACAATAGACCCATACACGGTGTATTACGACTCCGAGGCAAGGGCCGACCTGACCAAGATGACCACAGGCGAATATGACTACGGCGGAATCGGAAGCTTCATCATGGAGCGCGACGGGTCTTCTTTCATTTCCTACCCTATGGAAGGCGCGCCGGCGGCTACCGCCGGACTGAGGAGCGGCGACAAGATTATTCGCGTCGACACAACCGACACTTCAAAGATGGGCTCGGAGGCTGTGACAAAACTATTGCGCGGCATTGCAGGAACTCCGCTCAAAGTAACGGTGCAGCGACCATACGTGACCGACTCCATTCTCACTTTCGACATGGTGCGCGGAAAACTTGGTGAGCCGTCAGTGCCTTACTGGGATGTGATCAACGGCAACACCGGCTACATTCGTCTCACCTCGTTCATATCTCAAAGCGGAAAGGATGTGCGCGAGGCTCTTGAGGCGTTCAAAAAGAATCCGGCGGTCGACAAGATTGTGCTCGACCTGCGCGGAAACGGCGGCGGCCTTCTGGAACAGGCCGTCGACATCGTAGGAAACTTTGTGCCGAAGGGCACAGAGGTGCTGCGCACTCGCGGGCGTGACTCTTCCACCGAGAAGATTTATAAAACAACCCACACTCCGATCTTCCCCGACATTCCTCTCGCCGTGCTCATCGACGGAGGCTCCGCGTCTGCGGCGGAAATCACGGCCGGAGCCCTTCAGGATCTCGACAGGGCCGTGCTATTAGGCTCGAGAAGTTTCGGGAAAGGTCTGGTGCAAAGCACTCTGCAACTCCCCTACGACGGATTGCTCAAAGTGACTGTGGCTAAATACTATATCCCGTCTGGCCGACTTATCCAGGCTCTTGACTATTCACACCGAAACCCCGACGGGTCGGTGGCCCGCACCCCGGATTCTCTCACAAACGTCTATAAGACCCTGCATGGCCGCGAGGTGCGCGACGGGGGCGGACTGAAACCGGACGTGGAAATAGACTGGGGGCAGCTGAGCCGGCTCACATTCAATCTCGTGCGCGACAACTGGACGTATGATTTCGCCAACAGATATGCCAACACCCACCCTTCAATCCCCGCTGCATGGGATTTTGAAATCACCGACGAAATCTACGATGAGTTTAAGAAGAGCATCGACCCTGAGAAGCTGAAATATGACAAAGTGTGTGAGGAGCTTGTAAAGGAACTGCGAAAGACGGCCGAAGAGGAGGGGTATCTTAACGAGGAGACCACCGCCGTCCTCGACGCTCTGACTCCGCTGCTTACCCACAACCTGAATCGCGACCTCGACAACAAGAGGAGCGAGGTGTCGGAATATCTCGGGGCGGAGATTGCAAGCAGATATTATTACGACAAAGGGAAGATTATCCAGGATCTCAAGAGCGACCCGGCTCTGAAAAAGGCTGAGGAGATTCTGTCCGACAAAGCCGAACTCGCTAAAATACTTGGAAATTAAAGAATGAAACTCAAGGAAGCCGACAATATTTTTGCAACCCCGGCCCGCGTCAAGGCTCTCGAAGCCTTGCTCGACGATAAAAAGGTGGCAAGGATTGCTCTCTCCGGATTGCGCGGAAGCGCCCCGGCCATGCTGTTCGCAGCCCTGAAAAGAAGAAAAAGCCCTTTACTTATTGTAGCCGACGACATCGATGCCGCCGGCTACATATATCATGACCTATGCCGGATTGCCGGCGAGGATCAGGCGGCTATTTTCCCAAGCGGCTTCCGAAGAGACATAAAATACGGGCAAACCGACGCCCCTTCCCAGATTCTGCGCACAGAGACCCTCGACGCCTGGAACCGTAAGGACGGCCCGCAATGGGTGGTGACATGCCCGGAAGCCCTGGCTGAAAAAGTGCCGCAGGCAAAAACATTGTCTGAAAACACTATCCATCTGAAAACCGGCAAGAAAACCGATATGGGAGGCGTGAGAATACGCCTGCGTGAGCTCGGCTTCAAGGAGGTTGACTATGTGTATGAGCCGGGACAGTTTGCCGTGAGAGGGTCTATTCTCGATGTTTACTCATTCTCCGGAGAACTACCCTACCGCATCGACTTCTTCGACGATGAAATCGACTCTATAAGGGTGTTCAATGTCGAGACACAGCTTTCGGAAAAGAAACTCGACACGGTGTCGATAATCCCGTCGGGAGGTGAGGCTGAAGGCAACGACGGCGTGAGCCTTCTTGAATTTGCCGACGCATCCACCATTGTGGCCTGCCAGTCAGTGCAATGGCTGGAAACACGCATTCGCGCCATATGCGAAGAAACTATGTCTGACGCAGTGGCTGTCACCGGCGAGGGCGACTCGCAGGCTCTCGCCAAAAGGGTAGACGGAAATGCGTTCCTCAACAGGCTCGAAAAGATGAAGCAGGTGGAGTTTGGGGGAGCCGCCGATGTGGCCTCTTCTTTCAAACCTGACGCCACGCTCTCTTTCAACACTTCCCTCCAGACTCTTTATCACAAGAATTTCAATCTCATAGCCGACTCTTTCTCCGGATTCCTGTCGGAGGGATATACACTTTTCATCCTTAGCGACACTCCCTACCAGAATGAACGTCTGAAAGCCATTTTTGAAGACCGTGGCGACAAGATTCCGTTTGTGGCTGTCGACCACACGCTTCATGAAGGATTCGTAGACCACGACACCAAGGCTTGCTTCTTCACCGACCATCAGATCTTCGACCGCTTCCATAAATATAATCTAAAAAGCGACCGTGCGCGCGGCGGAAAGCTGGCCCTGTCGCTCAAAGAGCTTCAGCAGATTGAGGCCGGCGACTATATTGTGCATATCGACCACGGCATAGCCAAGTTCGGAGGCCTGGTGAAGACAGATGTCAACGGCCATCCGCAGGAGATGATAAAACTCCTGTTCCAGAACGACGACATTGTGCTTGTGAGCATCCATGCCTTGCACAAGCTATCCAAATACAGAGGGAAAGAGGGTGTGCCTCCTAAAATCAGCAAACTCGGCTCCGGCGCGTGGAACAAGCTGAAGGAGAAGACAAAAACCAAGATGAAGGACATTGCCCGCGACCTCATCCGCCTCTATGCCGCCAGGCGGCAGGAGAAGGGGTTTGCATTTGCTCCCGATTCTTATATGCAGCACGAGCTTGAGGCAAGCTTCATCTATGAAGACACCCCCGACCAGCTGAAGGCTACGCAAGACGTGAAATGCGACATGGAGTCTGCCCGCCCAATGGACCGTCTCATATGTGGCGACGTGGGGTTCGGAAAGACTGAGATTGCCATTCGCGCGGCTTTCAAGGCTGCCGCCGACAATAAACAGACTGCTGTGCTTGTGCCCACAACCGTGCTCGCAATGCAGCATTACCACACTTTCTCCGAGCGACTGAAGGAACTCCCGGTGAGAGTGGAGTTCATATCGCGCGCCAAAAAGCCCAAGGAGGTGAAGCAGATTCTTGCCGACCTTGAAGCCGGGAAAATCGACATCCTGATCGGCACTCACAAACTTATCGGGAAGGGTGTGAAATTTAAAGACCTCGGGCTCCTAATTGTCGATGAAGAGCAGAAATTCGGTGTGGCCGTGAAAGAGAAGCTAAAGCAGCTGAAAGTGAATGTCGACACGCTCACCATGAGCGCCACCCCAATTCCTCGCACTCTACAGTTCTCCCTCATGGGCGCGAGAGACCTTTCTTCGCTCAATACCCCTCCGGCCAACCGACAGCCGATAGTGACCAACGTGTCGACTTTCGACGATGATGTCATTAAGGAGGCCGTGAATTTTGAATTAAGCCGCAACGGCCAGATTTTCTTCATTTCAAACCGCATAGAGAACCTTGACACTATCGAGAACACTCTGTTGCGCCTTGTGCCCGGAATACGCATTGTGAAAGCCCACGGCCAGATGCCGCCGGAGAAACTGGAGCAGGCCATTATTGATTTCGCCGCCCACGACTACGATGTGCTTCTATCCACCACTATTGTTGAGAACGGCATAGACATGCCTAACGTAAACACTATTCTCATCAACAATGCGCATCATTTCGGGCTCAGCGAGCTTCATCAGCTTCGCGGGCGTGTGGGACGCAACAATAAGAAAGCTTTCTGCTATCTTCTCGTGCCTCCCGGAAACCCTCTGACCCCTGTGGCGCGGCGACGTCTGCAGGCCATAGAGAATTTCAGCGACCTCGGAAGCGGAATCCACATAGCCATGCAGGATCTCGACATTCGCGGAGCCGGCAACCTCTTGGGCGCGGAGCAGAGCGGATTCATAGCCGACCTCGGATATGAGGCTTATCAGAAGATTCTTAAAGAATCGGTGCTTGAACTTAAAACGGAGGAATTTGCAGAAGAGTTCGACGAACTTGCCGGAGGCAAAGAGGAAGAATTTGTGGCCGACTGCACAATCGAAAGCGACCTTGAGCTTCGCCTGCCACCCGACTATGTGCCGCAGGAGAGCGAACGCATCAGTCTTTATCAGCAGCTCGACAACATGGAGACCCCGGAACAGATTGAGATGTTCCGCACTCATCTTCGCGACCGCTTCGGCGCGATTCCACAGATTTCAGAAGAGCTTATAAAAGTTGTGCCCCTGCGAATGGCGGCACGCCGCCTCGGCATTGAGAGGCTTGCCCTGAAAGGTGGAAAAATGAGAGTATACTTCGTAGGCGACGACAATAAAGCCTACTATCAGAGCCAGGCATTCGGCAAAGTGCTCGGCTACCTTCAGCAAAACCCCATGAGATGCCAGATTCGTGAGATAAAAGGGAAGAGATCCATCCTCATCGACAAAGTAGACACCGTGAGCGAGGCCCTCGCCATACTCACCCAAATGGAATCCAACCCCGCCGCCTGAACCATCCCCTAAAATGGCTATTATATCCATTTTAGCAATTCCAATTAATAATAACTCTCTAAAATCTATAATCATGGATTCCAACGATTTTGCAAAACCCAAAAGCAGCTACAGAAAACTATATGTCTTTCAGAAAGCCGAAGCCATCTATGACATGACATATTATTTTCTTCAAGGACATATAGCAAAATCTGACCGCACATACGATCAAATGCTGCAGGCCGCTCGCTCAGGGAAGCAAAACATTGTGGAAGGAAGAACAGACGCCGCATCCTCTGCGGAAATGGAGATTAAACTTTTTTGTGTGGCCAGAGGGAGCCTCCATGAACTATTGAACGACTACGAGGATTATATGCGAACCAGAAAAATTTCAATCTGGGATAACTCCAATCCCCGATATCCACGCCTCCTTACAACCTGCAAAGAGCATAACGACACCGGCTACTACACATCTCTCATCCCCAAAATGGGAGATGAAGAATACTGCAACCTCATGCTCACCCTAATTCATCAGACAATATCTATGCTCGACAAGATGATAGATAAAATCAAAACCGATTTCCTCAAAAATGGCGGTATTAAAGAACAAATGTACCGAGCCCGCATCAATTCCCGCAACCGGCAATAACAAAAATCAATTGCCTTCACTGCTAACGTATATTGCATTGGGATTGTTAGCTGTAGGAGTGGAGGGAGGGGAGGTAGTTTATTCCGAAGTATGTGGCGGCTACCGACAAGATTGCCAGAAGCATGTAGATGTGATAGCGGCGAGTTGTGCGGAAGAAAGAATATCTGCTGTGAAGAGGATGGCTATTGTGGAGGGAACGGTGGAAGTGGTGAGAAGTGCTATTGTGGTGAGAATTATGGCTATGGCGAGGGGGTTTGCCGTGGAGGGGGAGAGCGTATATGATGAAGGTTAGGAGCGCCAGAGTCTCTTTGGGATCCCATGACCAGTATCGGCCCCATGATGTGTTGGCCCATACGGCTCCGGTGATTATGCCGAGCCCGAGCAGCCACTCTGCCGGATATAGCGCGGCGAGCGATATGACGTGCATTCTTTTTTCTGTATTCGGGGATATGATGGCAGTTGCCGCCGCCACAAAGGTCAATCCAAACAATGCGTAAGCGGTCATAACAAGCGAGACGTGTATTGACAGCCACGGTGAATTGAGCACCGGAGCCAACGGGGCCTCAAACGGGCTCTCTTCTATCAGATGCGCCACCAAAGCCAATGCCCCGGCAAATGTCATAGCGATTCCTCTGAGAATAATATCTTTCCTACAGGCAAGAAGGATAAGCAGTTCAAGCGCCAAGACAGCAAACAGGAGTGTTTCATAGGTGTCGGAGAGGGGAATGTGCCCGGATAGCGCCCAGTGCAATATGAAACAGGATGCAGAGAGAGCCGTCGCAGACACCAATATAAATCCTGATAATTTTCGAGGCATCCCGCTGCCGGAAAGAGCAAGAAAAGACAGGGCGGCACCTGAGAACAACAGTATGAAAATCAAAGTAGTGAACGGGACACTGCTGTATATCTGCTCCCATCCGGCCCTTTCGTTGAGTTCAGCCATCGCCGTGTTAGCAGCCGACATGGTGCCGGGTATGGCAAGCAGGGGCAATAATGAAAGCCTCCGCAACAGTGAGCGCCATTTGCACCGGCGAGAAAGAAGCACCCACAATCCGGAGACTGCAAACATCAAAAAACCGGTGTAAACAAGCGTTATACCCCAAGGATCATGGTTGACCGACAGAATCGATGAACCGTCGTAGTCATATCCCGACTGGCAAAAAATATACCCTTCCGTCTCTAAAGCATTGTTCATGGAGACCTGGCATGGCCTTCCTCCCAATTTCAGATAAGAAATGTAGTCGCGCGGGGCTATATTTCCGTGATAATACTCCACTATGAAACTGTCGAGCTCCATAACGGCGGGAAGCGGCAGCAACTCCCCTTTCACAGACCGGAACTCAACCACCTTTTCCCCGGGAGAGAGCCTTACGACACCCCTTTGCTGCAAGAGCCATGTGCAAATTGCCCCCGCCAAGACAACAAGAAATGAAACATGGAGCATTAGAGACGCCGGATTCCTCCACAGCATTTCCCCTCTCATCTTCATACCTTCCTCATAGCCATGCACTCCATCTCTACAAGCCATCCGGGTCGGCAAACAGGGGCAAGGAGAATTACGCAGGGAATGTCACGGAATCTCTCATCAAACATGGCTTTGACCACTGCATAGTCAGCAGGGTCGCGCAGATACACAAGTATTTGACCTACATCCTCCCATCCGAAAGAGGCGGCCTCAAGAAGCGAGCCGACATTCTCCCACATGCGAAGGGTCTGCCGGCGAATATCACCGGGCCACACCACACACCCCTTGTTGTCGATGCTTGCCGTTCCTGATATGAAAAGGTGGCGGCGGTCGTCATAATCAACACTTGTGGCCCTTTCAAAGGCCACTCCATATTCATACGTCGGGTTGAGATAGTCCGGAGCGTTTACTTGTCTCATGCTCCCCTCTTTCAGCCCGATCACGGAATATGTGTCCATCGCCACGGCGGCAGCGCGGTCTGCCTGTCGGCCGCCGATGCCGGTGCTGGCTATAAATCTTGTGGCCGGAGTGAGCCCCAGCTCCTTGAAAGCCTGATTGCGGCCTCCGACCACATCCGCATAGTCAACATCTACATTCTGAACGAAAATCCATGTGCGCACGCAGCTTTCAAGAAGACTCCCGCCTCTGAGCGCCAAAGCCTCATCGGTGGAGTTAAGCATAGAATACATAGCATCGCAGGGAGCCATTCCCGGACGCACGCATCCCCCCTCGAAAACATGGGTGTGGCCGAACGCCTCTACAGCATATCTCCTGTCAGACAACCGGTTCACCACTGCGCCTTCAATCATCCAGACCCACAGGGCAACCTTTGTCAGGCTCAACGGCGGCTGCTCCACTACAGACGTGGCACACTCGCCGTCGTCGGGAAGCAATGGCTGCCGGTTTACGGCATCGCTGAGAAACCATCGGCGGAACACCGGCTGCATATCCTGCCCCAAAGAATCCCTCACATCCTCATATTGTCTCAATATTTCTTCGAGCTGGCTTTCAAACGTGAGAGCAGGGTCGTCGATTGTGATTATGGCGTGGGCCTCGCGCTTTCCTCCCGAAGCCTCTAATATTTTTGTCTGTATCATCTCGCTTTACTTAAATCTTGGTGTCGGAGAGATTCCGGCCGTTTTTTATTTCCCTTCGGATATGGCTGACGCAACATCGCGTGGCATAAACGACACCGCCGCCGGCCCGAGGTCGGGCACGTTAAATGATTTTAGGTTGTCATCATAAAAAGAAGGCGACTTCTGTGGCAACAGAAACGGTTTTGAAACCTTGCCGTCGGCAGAGACATGGGCGAAATACGGTTTCCCGTAAAGACCGTCATCCCGCTTGCTGGCAAACACAAACCATCTGCCCGTAGATGACCAACTGTGATAAGTGTCGCTCATTTCACTGTTCACCACCTGAAGGGTGTCAATTTTTCCGCTGCCAAGGTCAATCATCTGAAGATCAGCCTCACGATGCCATATCGGGAAAGTGCCGAAGTCAGAAACGGTGTAGAGCAGGCGTTTCCCGTCGGGCGACACTCTTGGATGGCTCACGCTCCTCCCCGGAATGCCGCTGACTATGGTGTCGGTTTTAGCCCCTAATTTACCGAGTTTCGGATCAAAGCCTATGCGACACAGGCTGTAGTGAACGCTGTCGATAGCCGAAGGTCGAACCGGGCCATTTGCCACACAATAATAGATTGCGTCGCCGTTGCTTGAAAAAGTCGGAAATGTCTCCAGGCGAGTTGAATCAGCAAGAAGCGGAGAGCGCAATACCTTGTCCTGTTTCAAGTCGTAGACATAGACATCAGACTTAGTGTCGAACACTTCCAGACGCTTTTCAGGCCGTGAATGGAAAGCCGGGATGATGGCATTGGTAGAGAACACTATATAACGCCCCGTAGGGTCGAATTGGGCGTAAACCGACCCCGACACCATATCCGGTGTTTTGAAATCCAAAAGCCGAATCTTTCCATGGTCGTTCAGCACCATCCCTCCCCCTTCGCCGCGCACATATAAAAAAGAGAGGTCGCCGTCACCCGGGGCGTGAGTGTGGCAATTCATGCATCGGTTGCCTACTGTGTTATAGTCACAGATTACACGCTCTGAAAAATCCTCTATATTTCTCTCCACTATCTGAAGACGCGAAAACACCTCATAGTCAGGTTCTATAAGCCTATATGTGAGATAGGAATCTATCTTGTCGTCAGACACGCCTACTTCAAAAGGCTTATATTTTATCCAGTCATCACCAATGAGCGCGGTCACGGTCACGGTTATACCCTTCCCTGCCCCCTTCTCCATAAGTTTTTTCCACTCCAGGAGATCAAAAACCGCCTCACACCCTTTTTTGTGGGACTTTATCTCATAGCCGCCGGCTGCGGCTGTCACATAAAGCGCCTCGCAACTGTCGCGAAGAAGGAAATTAAGCGGAGCTATGTTCTGTGGCACTGTCACTCCTACATAATCGGGATATATAGGGGGCAGCGCCTCAGATTCGCCCACATTTTCAGGCGAAGGCGCGCAGGCCGCCAAAAGGCCGGCCAACACCGCCGGCAAGATATATTTGATTTTCATCTTTGCGGTCATTGTTTGTCGAAATAATACCAGTATGTGCCTCTGAAAGCCGGGTCTCCCCTCCGGCTGCTGTAGCGGCGGAATGACTCAAACAGAGGCCCCGGCACTACATAGCGGTCCCATTCCTCCTGCGAAGCCTCCGTTCCGGCAAGATAGATCATCAAAGCCTCCTGATAGAGATCTTTATATCTGGGCGACCCTTTCGACATGCAATAAGTGTCATAGTCCATCTTAAAAGTGTCCATATCCTTCAGCAGGAGATCCGTGCAGAGAAGATAGTCAAGAGCCACAATGTTCTTAGGATTCGACTCAAGGAGTTCCAGCAGGATATTGCGGCAGTTGTCGCCAAGACGTATATTGTCTTTACTATTGGAGAGCGCCCTGCGTCGAGCTATTTCAGATTCTACCTCCGCATATGCCTTTCCCGGCATATGCTCTCTGCTCCATTCGGCATAGGCATGGGTGCGGCCAAGGATTCGCAGATATTTGAGGGCGGCAAGTGTGTCGCCGCTCACAAGATTGATTTCTGCAAGACGGCGTATCATGCGCACATTGCGGTTGCGCGGAGAGAACACGTTCCTCATCATTGCCGCACGTTCGGCATAGGTCATGTCGCCGAGTTCATAATACAAGTCGTTCATCATGTTTATGACCGGCAGAGGTGTTTTATCGCCAATGGTGGTGAGTGTGCCAAGACTCTTCACCTCATATTTCAGCAAATTGTCAGGGAGGGAATCCTGCAACGCGCTCGACAGATAGTAATAAAACGCGGAAATGTCGTTGGGAGAAGCGGCATTCAAGGCAAGCTGCTTGGCCCTTTCATGATTTCCGCTGAAGAATGCGTCTGCTATTGCAAGGCGCTCCTCATGTTCAAAATCAGGAAAGGACGGCTCGGATATTCCGGGATAAAGCAAACCCTTTGCATAAGGCAAGGCATAAAAGCCACATAGCGCAGCCGGCGTGGCGGCGGCAAAAACAGCCGCGCACAACGCAGAGAGCCACAGGCTCCTGTCCCCCCTGTCCTGAAGGGCGCGCTTGGAAGAAAAGGCTATCATGAATGCGGCTGAAATCAGAGCTCCGAATCCGAATGACCAGTAAGCAGGAATGACCAATAGCGGAGATATGTCAAGACCATGTTTTTTGCCATAACGGATCTGCACACGCGCTAATCCTAATGTAAGGCCCCCTGCCACACACATAAAGAAACTCATTGTTGTCGATGCCGTCATCGAGCAGGCGATAAGCAGGATTGCAAAAAGACACGACAGAACGGATGTGGCAGTCACCGGAAACATGCGGCGCACACCGATTGCAAAACACACTGTGCAATAAGCAATAACGAGAGTCAGTATTACCGCCCCGGCCGCAGGGTTGTGGAAATACTGCGTGAGCCAGTCGCCGGAAAGACACCCGAGCCATGCAGGCTTGCTGAAATACGTCGCAATCCAATGAGACGTGTTCAGAAATATCTGGTTTTGTTCCTGCCACAGAATATGCGACCGATAGGCCGTGGCATAGAACATGGCAAGCGCGACGCAACAAGCCAGGCTAATGACAATAATAATTATATTTCTTCTTTTCAGCATTTTTTGATTGTTTTTCACGCTGACATCCACAATCTCTCCGCGAGGTCAATCAGCGGAGGGAGTTATTTAACTTTAGTCGCCACCCGCTCGTCAGACAGGATAGCGTTCACAGCTTCACGACTGTTGAAGTCCATCTTCCTCTTTGTGAAGTCGGGAGTATTGAATGAGAAAAGCGACTGTTGGTAATACTCTTTAGGATTCTCCTGCGGAAGAAGGAACGGCTTTGTGAACCGTCCGCTGTCGCCCATCCCTGTCAGGTAGAGGTGGGAATAAAGCCCGTCATGGCGGCGGGAGGTGAACACCACCCATCGGCTGTTGTCGCTCCAGTTATGGAAACTGTCGGCCTCCGCGCTGTTGATTTCCTCTGCAGGACGCGCCTCACCGGTGGCGAGGTTGAGCAGCCATTGGTCAGACTCCTTGTGCCATATGCTGAAATATCCGTAGTCGCTGAGTGTAAACAGCATATATTTGCCATCGTAGGAAGGGCGAGGCCAGGTTACGCTTTTATCCATGGCTACGGCATTGAAAAGTGTGTCAACATTCTCCCCGAAACGCCCGGCGGCCTCATCGAATGCTATCCGGCAGAGATTATATTTTTCATCTTTATGCTTCAAAGGGTATTCCTGCTGAAGGCAAGTGGTGAAATATAGCCACTTTCCATCGGGTGAGAACGATGGAGTGTTTTCAGACCATGCCTTTGTGTTGAGGAGAGTGTCGAGGAGTATCTCATTCTTCTCCGTGTCATACACAAGCACGTCAGACGACAGGTCGAACACCTCCAGGCGCTTATCGCCCGACATATGGAAGCCTTGCCTGGTCTGGTTGGTCGAGAATGCGCAATAACGTCCCGCCGGATGCCAGTAAGGATACACCATCGAGCCTCCGAGCGCGTCACTGGACGCTTTGAGCCATGTGCATTCACCGTTTTTAGCCACCATTGTGGCCCCGTGCTCCCCTCTCACATGAAACACGAAATCTTTCGGGTTTGTGCGGTTTGAAGTGTGGCAGTTATAGCATTGCCCGTCGGTCATGGTGTTTTCAATTATCGCGAATTCATCAAAATTTCCGAGGTCTCTCTGATATATGCCCATCTTGCTGTATACCTCATATCCCGGGGCGATGCGGCGGTATGTGAGTCCCCACTGGTCGAGAGGAGCCTGGCTCACGCTGATAGTGAAGTCATCATACTGCACCCACTTGCCGGCTATTTTAGCACATACTGTCACTGTCAGTTCCTTTCCCTTGTTCCCGGCCGTGAGCTTATGCCATTTGTCGATATCGAACTTTGCAAATTCCCCGTTTGTGTGAAGTTCATTGCCGTCGGCGCCTTTCACAGTCACATCCACACGGTCTGCCTCCCCATTGGCAGGGACAACGGCAAAATTGAGAGGAGCGATCTCCACAGGTATGGTCACGCCAACGTAGTCGGGAAAAATGGGAGGCATGGAGGCCACCTTTTCCACGTTATCCGGCTTGTTGCCGCATCCCAGAAGAGTCAGGGATATCAGCAAGGAGAGTATCTTGTATTTCATCATAAACAATATTTATCAAGATTGGAAGTTTAGTTTTCCGACAAAAGATAATAATAGAGCGTGCGGCGGTGAGGCTCTATCAGAGACGGATTCTTGCTTGTCCATGCCCGGGCAAACTCTCTCAGCGATTGTTCCACCACAGGGGGAACTATGTTCTGAGGTATCGGTTGACCGTTTTTCATGGAGATAAAAGCCAATGCCTGTTGAGCAAGCAAAGGATTATAGTTCGGCTGCGCTTCCGCCACAACCCCCATATATTGCGCGAACTTATTGAGGTCGCGCTGCAGCAAGGGATACAGAATCAGATATTGCTTCGCAAGATTGTTTCCGGGGTCTTTCATGAAAAGCTGTCCTAAAGTCTTGTCGAGCTCCCCTTCGCTGAAAAGATAATCCTCATCTATCATCTTTTTGCGGATTGCCCCGTAGTAAGGATGATTCTCCACCGAGCTTTTATCTTTTATCAGGTCAAGATTGCGTTGTGCCCATTTATTATAAAACAGCGTGTTTTTAAGTATATTCATATATTTTTCAGCCAGGGTGTATTCCCCTCTTATGATAGCTGTTTCGGCCAGTCGCTTCACAGCCCTGCTGCTCTTGTTATAGTTTGGAATAGCCTCCATCCCTTCAAAATAGAAACGCTGCGCACTGTTGATCATTCCGAGCTGAAAAAAGATTTCACCGGTGGTCCACGATGAAAGAGTCTCTTTTGCAAAAGGCGGCATCAGACCTTCCGGGCCGTGCTGAAAGTAATTAAACGCACAGGCATCAAGCTGCCCTGTCATTCCGGCGGCAAGATTGGTGGCGCTCACACTGAGCGGTAGCTCCGGGTCATGAACGTCGGAATAACTGAGAATACCTTGCCAATCGTTAGCCCTCACCATATAGTCATAGTCAATCAGCCGATACGCGATCTCGTCGTAAGCCTTGGGATAAAAGATTATCACTGCTAAAACTTCTACGCCTATCAGTGTGGGTATGGTGACTTTTTGCGGCAGCTTTGCAAATAATAATGCCAAGACCGGGACTATAACGCAAAGAGCTTCGACTATTATCTGCCAGACATCGAGTCTGTCGGGCATCATTGTGTAGCCGATCCCTATAAGCTGATAACTGAGCGGATATGGTAGAAAAAGTGACCATATATAAACATTTGCGGCGAGACATATCAATGAAACCAATGCAAAAATCACTTTGCAGGGAATTGAATTCCGCTTGTCTTTGAAAGCGTATGCTATGATAAGGATCGTAAATATAATTGTTGCAGCCCCTGTCAGCCAATAGATGACAGTTGTGCCGCCCATCATCAGTAAATATTTTATTATAACTTTTTTATGGTCAGTTATAATTGATGTGAAGAGATATGCTCCCGCAAGAGAAATTGACAGGGCTGCCACGAAAGTTAAAGTGACATCCGGGTTCCCTAAGAACATCAGAAGTGATATCAAAGGTGTCAATGAAAGCACAAGATTTGTGGATTTCGGTGATGAAGGAGCGAAGCGATTGCTTGTCAGATAACATAGAAGCATTACCAACAGCAAAAGCCCTGTCATTACGGCAGCCCCGATCCAGAAGTTGTTGAAAAATTGGGTGAGAAATTCACCTATATAAGCAGACAGGCCTCCGGGTCTTCCGATGAGGTCTTCGAAATATGTGCGCGTTGTCTGGAACAACTGAAGTTGCTCTCTGTAGTTGAGGGCTGCGCGATAGGGAACTGCCCAGAAATAATATAGGATTACCGTGATAGCAGAAAAAATACCTACATGGATATATCTTGATAAAGATGAAGATTTTGCAGCGTCTCCATTCCGGATTTCTTTTGTCATGATGTCTGAATGGTATATTTTTAACAAAGATACAGATAATTGGCAAGATATGCAAGGGAACTTTTGATGAATGATGAGTTATGAATGATGAATTGAGTTATTGCGGATCGCCATATCTTTTATGGAGAAAATCGTAGGCTGTGCCGCTACCGAGCTCTCGCATCATGCCGTGCACTTGTTTAAGATAATGTTCGTTGAAGTTTTTCAGCGAATCAGCAAGAGAATTGGCATAGACTGTGTCGCCTTGCTCCTGAAGATATTTGATATGCTGCGACTGATTCCAATGCACCCTGTCGCGATTCTCCTTGAGCCCTTTCCACGACTGCAGCACCTCGTTTTGCGGAGTGCCGCCGGCCGACGACACGCTGTCAATCACTACAGAAATCTCTCCCGGCTCGGTCACGATTAGAAGATCCTGTGTGCCATAGCGGTGCTTCATCTCTATTGTGACACGTGCAAGAAATTCACCTTTTTGTCCGTTGAATTCAAATTTACCGTCTTTTATAACCGTTGAATCCACACCTAAACTGTCTACAATTTCTGGATTGCCATAAGGAACTAAATACACCTTTTTTCCGTTGAGACGTGACTGCGATGTCGATCCTTTCACAACATAACGCTCGCCGCCTTCTGAGCAGCACACCATTCCGACACAGGCAACGACAGACAGAAGATACAGAAGTATTCTCATTTTAATAAATATATTAGATACAACTTAAACGTTAAAAAAAGATGCGCATTATAATAATGCGCATCTTTAGTAATAGAATGTTCAAAGATTACTTACCGAACGACCACCATGTGCATTCTCCATATGCATCCGTTCCTTCAGGAGCAAAGATAAGCACCATTGCATCAGAGCCTAAATAACCGATTTCAAATGATGTCGGCTCCATACCACCCTGATTGATGGCAAACGGCCAAAGGATTGCACCTGCAGAAGTGTTGAGGGTTCCGATGCTGAATTTATCAGGATTCGGTGTCAAGTCTACAGAGTATGAACCCTGACGGATCTGTTTGCCGTCTTTATCGAACAATGTGATTGTGGCTTGATCAGCATTGAACACCATCTTTGATGTAGAGTATTCCTCACCGGCTATATATGAAGCGCCGGCGTGCTGCATCTGGCCGCTGAACTTGTCAGGACATGTGCCGTCTTCTACACCGCAGCCCCACCATGCGCCGTTGATAGCGCCGGTGCCGTTCTGAGAACCTGCACAGTAGCCGCCATTGCCCCAAACTGCACCGCCATTAACCTCTGTGGGTTTCCAGCGCCATTCGTGAGTGGCGAGAATCGCAGGGTCGTCGTCGCTCATGAACGACCACCATGTGCATTCGCTCCAGGCATCTCCGCTCACAGAGTAGAGGAGCACCATGCGACCTGCGTCAAGATAGCCAACATCAAATATTGTAGGCTGAAGACCATTCTGGTTGATGGCAAATGGCCACAGAATAGCGCCCTCTGAAGTCTCAAGTGTGCCGCGAGAGAACTTTTCCTGATTTGTAATCTTGTTCTGGTCATAATTCTTTATGCTGAAAGAGCCTGTGTTGACAACATTCCCTTTATCATCATAGGCAATAAGCGAACCATCTTCATTGAACTCCATGTAAGAGAGCGAATAGGTTTCACCCTTAACCTGTTCATATCTGTCGCCGGCGTGATTAGCCTGGCCGCTGAACTTGTCAGGACATGTGCCGTCTTCTACACCACAGCCCCACCATGAGCCATTGATGGCAAGACTGCCGTCCTGCTCGCCTTCACAGTAGGCGCCATTGCCCCATACGGCGCCGCCGTTCACTTCTGTCGGCATCCATTTCCATTTCTTAACGCCCTTGTCAGAGACGAGAATCTCCACTGCAGGCTCAAGTGCCTGAGCCACTTTAAGAGTGAACTGCTTCTCGGCAACAACCTCTGTGCCGTCGGCATTGATATAAGAGAAATAAAGAGTCTGCAACGGTTCGCTTCCGCGTGAGGGCAAATAGTAGAATAAGCCTCCCGCACGACCATATGAAAGGACTTTCGTCTCCCCATTTTTATCAATATAGGAAATTGTGACTGCCGGCACATTGGAGAAATCATACTGAATATAGTTGCCGGTCTCTGAAGGCACATAGCTCTCTGTGCCGTCGTCAGCAATAACCTTATCAAACTGAGCGAAGGTCGCACCATTCAGAAAGTTTTCAGAGGTTATTGTTGTCGATTCGTATGTGCCTTTATCCATTACCGGGTCACAAGCGGTGAACATGACACCTGCCAGACCCAATATCAATAGTGTTTTTTTCATTTCAGATTTCGTTTAATGGATTAGTAAACAGGTGTTGATATCATATTCCAGTCGCTTGCATCAGATCCCCATCCCGGATTCTGCTTCAACACCTCGGGGTTGTTGATGATATTGATCTGTCCCGGAGGTATGGGAAGGAAACCGTTTGTCTGCGCATAACGCTTTGCCCATGAAGAAGAGGCATGGTGCATTGTTGTCCAGCGTCCGGTATAGTTCACTTTAGAACCGTTCTGCTTCTCAAGAGCCAAGGCAGCCTCACAGTTCTCACCGCCATCTATGCCCGACCAGCGACGCAGGTCATTGAAACGTATGCCCTCGCCGAAGAACTCCCAGCGGCGCTCGTCCTTTATGTTCTGCCAGCTGTATCCGGTCTTGGCAACCCCGGCGCGAGCCTGCACCCTGTTCATCATTTCCGGATTGCCTGTAAGCTCGGAATGCATCAGCATCACGTCGGAAAGACGAAGCAAGATAATATCTGCAAAGTGGTCACCCTGGAAAGAGTTTTTATTTGAGTTAGCAACTGTAGTGTTATTTTTACGGAAAACACCCCACCAAGTATAAGCGTCTGTATGGTCTCCCCATGTTGTCTGCGTGCAAGTGATCGGAAGCAATTTTTTATTGTACTTTCCGGTCTCCTCAGAACAAGTAGTCGTGTATGCAAAGTGCTGAAGTTCTGTTTCGCAATCAAGCACAGTGGCTTTCTTTCGGGGGTCGCTTGCAGGCCATTCGTTGACAGCGTTCATGTTGAACACACCCTCTCCCCAGCCTTGGCCGAAAGGAAGAGTCTCGGGGCCACCATTCTCCTTACCCGATTCGTCGGCATCGCAACGCAGGCCGCAATAAAGTGAAGTCATGTTGGTGAAGCCCATGGCAACTGTGCCGTCCCAGGTTGCTATGTTTGAGAATTGCACCTGGAAAAGCTGCTCCTTGTTGCCGTTGCCGGCCCAGTATTGCTGTGCATCCGCAAGGTCTTTCACATAAGCATAGTCGGGAGCTGTCAGTTCATTTGTATACTGCCAGAGACGACGGAAGTCTGAAATAAGCTCGGCGCCTGAATTGTTGATGCAATCTTCAAGATAAGACACAACCTGCGCCTTAGTCAGCGGGCCTGTGACACCCTCCTGCTCGGGAAGCGCCACATCGGGGAGAGTAGCTGAAGCAAGCTCGCCGGCCTTGTTATAGAAGCCCTGATAATACATATATGCGCGGGCAAGATATCCTTCGGCTGTGCCTTTCATGGCATGTCCGTCGCCAGGCGTGGTGGCTCCGTGTCTCATGAGGTTGGAAGCAGAAACGAAGTCAGCAAGAATATGAGGGAAAGTCACATCCTTTGCACTCACCTGCGGGCAGGGATCGGGAGCTGCAGCTGCCCAGTATGCCGGGATATCGCCCCAGAACTGTGTGCCCCAGAGGTAGTAAAGACCGCGCATGAAGTAAGCCTCGCCGAGAAGCTGGTTGCGGGTGGATTCATTGCCGCTCCAGTCGAAAGCGTCTACAGAATAGATAATTGCGTTAGCACGCGCAATGCCTACATATGTATTATGCCAGGCGGCGCTGTAGAGTTCGGCTTTGTTCGTCATGAGATGGCCAATTGCATGAGCCTCCACGTCGCCTGTGCCGCCGGCACCGTTGGTGTCGTCAGACATGATGTTCCATACGAGCCACGGGGTCTGAAGAGGGTCATTGCAGTATTGGTTCATCACTCCGTAGAGCGCAGCCAATTCTTTATTGAGGTCGGCAGCTGCCGCAGGGTAGTTGCCGGTGTTAGCCTGAGTATAGTTTTTCGAGTCAAGGAAATCCTCACACGAAGTGAGAGAGAGCATCCCGACTGCGGCTAAAGTGATCAAAAGATTCTTTTTCATGTTTATATTTGTTTCTCTTGATGTTAAGGATTAGAATTTAACGGTCACACCAAGCACGACTGAACGGGCTGAAGGATAAAGACCTGTGTCGATGCCGCGTATCCAGTTATTGTCTGTGCCGCCGTTTGAGCCGATTTCAGGGTCTACACCTGTATATTTTGTAATTGTGCAGAGGTTCTGAAGCTGGCAATAAAGACGGAGCTGCTGGAACGGAGTCTTGAACTGGCTGGCAAAGTCATAACCGATGGTGATGTTCTGCAGCTTGAAGTAGTCGCAGTTCTGCATGTAGTAGGTAGACACCCACTGGTTGTTCTCGCTTCCGACAACGAGACGGGGCACAGTGTTGCTTGTGCCGGCTCCATGCCAACGGTCAAGAATGTCGGCTGTGTAGTTGAGATACGGGTTGGCAAGAAGAGCCGTGCGATAGCACTGCATTGCCTGCATTCCGAAGGCACCCGAACCGGCTGCGCTGAAGTCAAAGCCCTTATAGCTGAATCCGAGGTTGACACCGAGAGTCCAGTCTGGGTTGGGGTCGCCGATTTCGTGACGGTCGCCGTCGAGTGAGATCACTCCGTCGTTGTTATAGTCATCCCAGATGAAGTCGCCCGGCTGAGCAGACGGAAGCACCGGACGGCCTGCGGCACGCGCGTCATCAATCTGCTGCTGTGTCTGCCATATGCCGCTGTGGCTCATGCCGCTGAAGTAGCCGATGGGATGTCCTACCTCAACAAGCGATACATAAGAGGAGTTCTCGAAAAGAGTGCTGCTTGCATCATCGCCGATTTTGCCGGAAGCAGTGGCAAGACGGGTCACACGGTTTCTATTGTAGGCTGCGTTCACGTTCACATGATAAAGGAAATCACCGCCGATATTGTCGTTCCAAGAGAGTGCGAGCTCTACACCCCTGTTCTCCACGTCGCCACCATTGATCATGGCAGACTCTTCATAACCGAGTATGTCGTTGAGAGGAGCCTGCACGAGCCAGTCTTTAGTTTTCTTGATATACCAGTCGAATGTAACGGCAAGGCGGCTCTGGAGCAAACGGGCGTCGAAACCGAGGTCCCACTGTTCGGAAGTTTCCCATGTGAGGTTTTCATTGGGAACATTCTTGGCGTAGGCGCCGGTCTGATAGATACCTTCCACAGTAGAAATCATGTTACTGTTGAACTTGTAGCCGTAGTCGGCATAGTCTGTCGGCGAGAAACCGATGTTGGAGAGATAATAGAAGTTGCCTACCTGGCAGTTACCGTTCTGGCCCCAGCTTGCACGAATCTTGAGGAAGTCGAGCACGTTGTAGGTGTTCTCCATGAACTTCTCGTTGGAGATTACCCAGCCTGCAGAAACTGAAGGATATGTATGCCAGCGGTGTCCGCGTGCAAAGTTGTTGGAGCCGTCGCGACGCACAATAGCGGTGAGAAGATATTTCTCGTCATAGTTGTAGTTGGCACGTCCGAAGAATGATGCGATCCTACCCTCCTTGGGGCTGTCATAGCCGCTATAGCCTGTCATATTGGCCATATTCGACGGGATGGTGAAATCCCAGCCGTTGAGCACGAGAGAATTAAGGTTGTCGGGAGAATCGGAGAACGCCATCTTCATTTCTGTTGACCAGTTGGTCATCTCTACAGACTGGCCGATCAGCACATCGATGTTGTGGTTGCCGAAAGAGGGAAGCACATAAGAGATAGTGTTCTCGATCGACATGCTCGAGCTCTGGTTAGAGTTCTGCTGGAGACCGTAGTTTGAAGAGGCCGATGTAGAACTTGCAGAATATGGCTTAGAGGTGCTCCTATAGTTGCTTGCGCTATAACCGGTATTGATCTGGCCACGATATTTAAGATTCTTGATAGGCTCTACAATCCAGTAGAAAGTCGCGCCTACACCGAAGTCGCGGTTACGGTTGAGCGAGTCATACATACCGTTGATGAAACCGGTGTAAGGGTTGTTGAAGATCATGGAGTTCCAACCCGCGCCATCCTGAGTGAAGTTTGTGGGAGTGCCGTCCTCACGGAATGCCGGAACAAGTGGAGAGGCGGCATAGACCGGCTGCATGATATTCCAGTAGCCGTTGCCCTCTGCGAGGTCATGGCTTGAATGATACCAGTATGACACGTTCTCGCCCAAAGTGATGATGCTGTGGCTGTCATTCTTCAGAAGTATATGCTCTGAATTGATGCGGCCGCCATAGCGCTTGTAGTCGGAAGCATTGCCGCCGCCAAGGATACCCTCCTGGTCGCTGTAGTTTACAGAGATTGAGAACTTGCTGCGCTCATTGCCTCCGGCGAGAGTCAAGGCATGGCTGTGCTGGAAAGCGTTCTTGTTGCGATAAAGTTCAAACCAGTCTTCGCCCTGCCAGCCGCTGTTTACTTTGTCGAGTATAGACTGCGGAACGAGTGAGCTCCATTTTGGCAAATAGCCGTAAGTGTTGTAGCTGGTCTCGTTTATAACCTGCATATACTGCTGGGCGTTGAGAGAGCCCGGACGGCGGTATGGGTTTGACCAGCCCACGAATCCGTCATAAGTGATAGACATTTTACCCTCCTTGCCCTGCTTTGTGGTCACGAGGATTACGCCGTTGGCGGCACGCGCACCATAGATGGCAGCCGACGCGGCGTCTTTCAATACGTCGATAGTCTCGATGTCGTTAGGGTTGATGCCGTTAAGGCCGTCGTTGGCTGTGCCGGAAACGATTCCGTCGATAACCAACAGAGGAGAAGACTCGCCGATGGTGCCCATTCCGCGGATGTTCACCTTAAAACCTTTACCCGGCTGTGTGGAAGACTGCGTGATCTGCACACCGGGAGCGTTTGACTGCATGGCGGAGAGAGCATTCGATGTGTTCATCTGTGCGATCTGGTCGCCTGACACCTGAAGTGTAGCGCCGGTCACAAGTTTCTTTTTCTGTGTGCCGTAGCCCACCACAACAAGCTCGTCAAGGCTGTTGTCATTTTCCTGAAGCTCGATGTTGAGCACAGGAGAGTCGCCGACCTTCACTTCTGAAGGCACATAGCCGACATAACTGACCACCAGTATGTCGCCCGGCTTCGCTTTGACCACATAGTTACCGTCAATGTCGGTAGCGGTACCTTTTTGAGTGCCTTTCACTAAGACAGTCGCGCCAATGAGCGGCTCACCGTTTGCATCAGTGATAGTACCGTGAACTTGACTCTCAGCTTGTGTAGCCTGACCGGCAGCCACCGGGTCAGCAGCAAACATCTGAGGCGAACTGTAAGCAAGCACAGACAATCCTGCACAAGACAAGAATACTGCTTTCTTCTTTAGATTCATAGATGTCTTATTTGGTTAACATTAAATTTTGGTTGCAGAAATTCAGGTCAATAGACATTAATTATTCTTAAAGTGTTATATTCATGCACGCACACGCGTGATTAATACGTTATTCAAGGGATGAATTACACGAAAGCAAGAAATAATCCTACCTCGTTTCTGGCGCTCACAAG
>Ga0209064_1000439_pt1 | contig 94198 bp, 74 predicted proteins | sample Inofromicrocosms_FD_187498 | JGI IMG/M metagenome (GOLD analysis project Ga0209064, IMG submission 187498) | Mouse cecum microbial communities from Vienna, Austria - Inoculum for glucosamine and mucus D2O microcosms (SPAdes) (version 2) | ecosystem: Host-associated > Mammals > Digestive system >...
TGCCGATGCCTTCATGAATCTGCACTCAATCGTCGAGACAACCAAGAAGCACGGCAACTCGCCCTACAACGCAATCCTCGCCCTTTTCTAAACGGCGACTACATCGGCGCGTCCGCTGAATAGTTACGACTTTTTATTGTTAAAAAGATGTTAAAATCTTAATTCCGGCTGATTGTCACGGTGGTGTTGAAGGCTTTTTCGATGATAGTGGCGGCGCTGCCGACGTTTGCGATAGGAATAAGGCCGGTGAAATGTTTATCTTGCAGGCTGTCGGCTACGATAAGGCGGCAATCCGCATTTTTCTCAATTTGGGCTATAACTTGGCGCATAGGCGCGTTTTTGAAGTATAGTTTTTTTGTGTTCCAGCCTGTGGGGTTGTCGTTGTCGGTGATTGGCGACACCTCGATTTGCCCGGTGAGGTTGTTGACAACGGCTTTTTCATTGGCCGACATCTCTATTTCATTGCCGGAGGCGCCGGATTTAATCGACACGCGGCCTTCGAGCAGGGCAAGGGTGGTGTAGTCGCGGTCTTTTGCCGCCTCCAAATTAAAGACAGTGCCTTTTACGGTCACGTCTACCGTCGGAGTCTCGACGATAAACGCCTTGCCGTCGGCCGAGGCAATGTCAAACAGTCCCTCCCCGGAGAAGCGCACGCGCCGCGAGGCCTTGCCGGCAAAGTCGGCAAGGGCATACTCCATGGAGGAATTGCCGTTAAGGCTCACGGCCGAGCCGTCGGGCATCTTCACCGTAGCGCGTTCGCCCGGGCCGGTAGAGACGGCGGAATAGACAGCCTCGCCGCCGTCGGAATAAACGTGCTCCATGAAAAGAAACGCTCCCACGCCAACCATCAGCGGAATCACTATGGCGGCTGCCACGCGAAGCACGCGGCTCGTTATCGACCGCCGGCGGTTGAAACATCTCGACGCTATGCGGGCATATATCCTATGGCGGGCCTCGTCGTCGGCAGGTCCGTCGGCCGTATAGTCCATCCAGTCTTCATATATGGCGTTGGCCAACTCATCGTCGTCAATCTCGTTGGAGCGGCGACGAAGTTCTTCAAACTCTTGCGGCGTCATCGAGCCGCTTCTGTATTTGCCAATTAGTCTTTTCATATATGAATTATAAAATAAGCCGAAAGAAAGCGGCGATGGCGATTATGGCCGACAGCAACGGCCTGATGCGCTCGCGCAGATATTTGAGGCCGAGACTGAGATAGTTTTTCACCGTCTGCTCGCCAATGCCGATTCTATGCGCGATTTCTTTATTGGTAAGTCCTTCGAACTTGCTTAGCAGCAGAATCTGCCTCTGCTTGTCGGGAAGCTCCGATATATATTTATTGAGCGACGCGACAAATTCGTCGTACTCGGTAGGTGAAACGTCGTGGTGCGCGATGTTATTGCAGCATTCCATGTAATCCTCGAAAAACGGCGAGTTGATATTTTTCCGGTAACTCCTTACCAGGAAATTTCGGGCTATGACAAACAGCAATGCCTTGACGCTGTCTTCGGCTGTTATCTTCTCGCGGTTGACCCACAATTGCGTAAAAACTTCCTGCACAATATCTTCGGCATCATGCTTCGACTTGGTGAATTGCAGGCTGTAACTGTATATCTGATTAAAATATAATTTGTATAAAACGTTGAATGCTAAAATATTTCCCTTCTTTATCTGACGGATAAGGCCGGCCTCGCCGGCAGATACATCTATATGTTCGTCGGATTTTTTCACACCGCAAAAGTACAAAAATTATTTAAAACAAACGATTCGAAATAATTAAATAAATTTTTCTATAATTAATAGTTGGTATTAGGAAAAAAATTATTACCTTTGCGGTGCTCAATTGAAAGAAGCCCGGAACGGTCCGGGCGCTTCGTGCGCAATCACTTTGGGATAAACATCTAACCCTACTTATAATTAATATATTATGACAAAAATCGGTATCAATGGTTTTGGCCGCATCGGACGCTTCGTGTTCCGCGCCTCTACCAAACGCGACGACATCGAAGTTGTCGCCATCAACGACCTCCTTCCCGTTGACTACATGGCTTACATGCTCAAATACGACACAATGCACGGTCGTTTCGACGGCACTGTCGACTATGACATGGAAAAAGGCCTCCTCATCGTCAATGGCAAGGCTATCCGCGTTACTGCTTGCAAGAACCCCGCAGAAATCGCTTGGGGCGAAGTTGGCGCAGAATACGTCGTTGAATCCACCGGCCTCTTCCTCACCAAAGAAAAAGCTCAGGCTCACATCGAAGCCGGCGCAAAATACGTGGTTATGTCCGCTCCTTCCAAGGACGACACCCCCATGTTTGTTTGCGGCGTAAACGAAAACACCTACGTTAAAGGCACACAGTTCGTATCCAACGCTTCTTGCACCACCAACTGCCTCGCCCCCATCGCCAAGGTGCTCCACGACAAATTCGGCATCGTTGAAGGTCTTATGACTACCGTTCACTCTACAACCGCTACTCAGAAAACCGTCGACGGTCCTTCCATGAAAGACTGGCGTGGTGGCCGTGCCGCTTCCGGCAACATCATCCCCTCGTCGACAGGCGCTGCCAAGGCTGTTGGTAAAGTAATCCCCGCCCTCAACGGCAAACTCACCGGTATCTCGATGCGTGTCCCCACCCTCGACGTATCTGTTGTTGACCTCACCTGCAACCTCGAGAAACCCGCTACCAAAGAAGCTATCTGCGCTGCTATGAAAGAAGCTGCCGAAGGCGAACTCAAAGGCGTACTCGGCTACACCGAAGATGCTGTCGTTTCTTCCGACTTCCTCGGCTGCACCCTCACTTCTATCTTCGACGCAAACGCCGGTGTATACTTGACCGACAAATTCGTCAAAGTTATCTCTTGGTACGACAACGAAATCGGCTACTCCAACAAAGTGCTCGATCTCATCGCCCACATGAAGAAAGTAAACGGCTAATAACCGGACTTACTCCAATAAAAAAGGCCGCGCTCCTTGGAGCGTGGCCTTTTTTATTGGCTTTTTTCAGGCTGCTTAGGAAGCATAGGATGCCTATGATGCCTAAGCAGCCTGTGATGCTATTCTTCTAATTTTTTTGCCAGGGCTTGGGCGGCATGGCGGCCGTCGCCCATGGCGAGAATCACGGTGGCGCCGCCGCGCACTATGTCGCCGCCGGCATAGATGGTGGAAATGGACGATTGCATGTCGCCGTCGACCTCGATGGTGCCTTTGCGCGATATGCCGAGGCCTTCCACCGAGTGGGGGATGAGCGGGTTGGGCGAGACGCCTACGGAGACGATTACCTCGTCGACGGGGAGCTCGACGGTGTCGCCTTCGATGGCCACGGGCGAGCGGCGTCCGGAGGCGTCGGGCTCGCCGAGGGTCATGCGCTGGAGCACTACGGATGTGACCCGGCCGCGCTCGTCGCCACGATATTCAACGGGGTTGTGGAGGGTGAGGAACTGCACGCCTTCTTGCGAGGCATGGTGCACTTCCTCGGCTCGGGCCGGCATTTCTTCGAGTCCGCGGCGGTAGATGATGTAGGCGTTTTCGGCTCCCATGCGCAGGGCGGTGCGCACCGAGTCCATGGCGGTGTTGCCGCCGCCTATCACGGCCACGTTCTTGCCTAAGGCCACCGGGGTGGCTGCTCCGGGGCGTCCGGCGCCCATGAGGTTGACGCGCGTGAGGTATTCGTTGGATGACATCACGCCGATGAGGTTTTCGCCGGGTATGCCCATGAAGCGTGGAAGCCCCGCGCCGGAAGCCACGAACACGGCGGCGTAGCCGTCGGCCACGAGCTGCTCTATCGTTATGGTCTTGCCGATGATGATGTCGGTGAGGAATTCCACGCCGAGGGCGCGGAGATTGTCGATTTCGGCCTCTACTATCTCGTTGGGGAGGCGGAATTCGGGAATGCCGTATTTAAGCACGCCCCCGATTTCGTGGAGTGCCTCGAACACCGTCACGTCGTAGCCGAGGCGCGCCATCTCGCCGGCAAACGACAGTCCGGCAGGGCCGGAGCCGGCCACGGCCACGCGCTTTCCTTTGCGTGGCGGCAAAGCGGGAAGCGGTTTTTCGGGGGCAAGGCGGTCGGTGTCGGCGGCGAAGCGTTCGAGGTAGCCGATAGCCACGGGGGCTTTCTTCATCTTGTTGTAGATGCAGCGGCTCTCGCATTGCTTTTCCTGGGGGCATACGCGGCCGCACACGGCGGGCAGGGCCGAGGTGCGGCGCAGCACGCGGGCGGCTTCTTTGAAGTCGGCGCGCTGTATGTTTTTAATGAATCCGGGTATGTCGATTTGCACGGGACATCCCTGCACGCACTGCGGGTCGGGGCAGTCCATGCAGCGAGTGGCCTCTACAATGGCCTGCTCGGCGGATATGCCTTGGTTCACCTCCTCGTTGCAGGTGATACGGTAGGCAGGGTCGAGTTCGGGCATCTTTACCCTGGGTATGGCGGTGCGCTCTTTGGGCGACATTGCCCGGCGGAGATCTTCGCGCCAGGCTTCGGAGCGTGATGTTGGCATTTTAGTTGGGGGGGGGAAGGTCGAGTTATGTCGAGTTATGTCGAGTTATGTCGATTTATGTCGATTTATGTCGAATTATATCGAATTATATCGAATTAGGTCGAGGGTTTTAATTATAAGCGCGCAGGCGCATCATCATTTCGTCGAAATCGACTTGGTGGGCGTCGAATTCGGGGCCGTCGACACACACGAAACGTGTCTTGCCGCCTACGGTGACGCGGCAGGCTCCGCACATGCCAGTGCCGTCGACCATAATGGTGTTGAGCGAGCAGATGGTGGGCACGTCGTGGCGCGCGGTCATGAGCGATACAAATTTCATCATCACGGCCGGGCCGATGGTGACGGCGAGGTCGACGTGCTCGCGGAGGATTACTTCCTCGACGCCGTCGGTGACGAGGCTCTTGCGGCCATATGAGCCGTCGTCGGTCATTATTATCACTTCGTCGGAGTGCTCGCGCACCTCGCGCTCGAGTATGATAAGGTCCTTGGTGCGCGCGGCAAGCACGGATACGACGCGGTTGCCGGCGGCCTTCATGGCTTTTATTATGGGCAGCAGCGGAGCCACGCCCACGCCTCCGCCCGAGCATACGACCGTGCCGTAGCGGCGGATGTCGGTGGCGCGGCCCAGCGGACCGGCCACATCGGTGAGGCAGTCGCCGGCTTCGAGGGCGCATATGGCCTTGGTGGATTCGCCCACGGCCTGCACTACAAGGGTGATGGTGCCTTCGCGCGGGTCGGCGTCGGCGATGGTGAGGGGGATGCGCTCGCCCTTTTCGCCGGTGCGTACTATCACGAAATGCCCCGGACGGCGGCTGCGGGCTATCAGCGGTGCCTCGACCACGAGCTTGACCACACGTTCCGAAAAATATTCTTTCTCAACTATTCGGTTCATCAAATGGTTTTTTATTTGCGTACAAACTTACGAAAAAAAAGAATTACAATCAAAAAAAATGCCTAACTTTGGAAAAATGAACTGATTTCGATATGAACGGACTTATATTGGCATTGCTGCTGCCCGTGTTGGGCACCACTCTGGGGTCGGCATGTGTGTTTTTTATGCGCAAGCAGATGAATATGCCGCTCTACCGCGTGCTTCTCGGTTTTGCATCGGGCGTGATGGTGGCCGCCTCGGTGTGGTCGTTGCTTATCCCGGCTTTGGAGTCGGACGGCGCCGAGGGGGCTTTCCGAGTGGTGCCTGTGGCTGCCGGGGTGGTGGCCGGCTTTTTGGCGCTTTGGGCTCTCGACCATTTCACGCCGCATATGCACGTCAACCAACATGAGGAGGGGCCGCGCTCGCGCATGTCGGCCACGAAGAAGCTCGTTATGGCCGTGACCATCCACAATGTCCCCGAGGGGCTTGCCGTGGGCGCTACGATAGCGGGCGTGCTCGAGCACAACGCTTTCATACCCATCGCCGGGGCGCTCACGCTGTCGATTGGCATAGCGATACAGAATTTTCCGGAAGGAGCCATCGTGTCGATGCCCTTGCGCAACGCCGGAAACTCGCGCTTCAAATCGTTTTGGATAGGCACGCTCACGGGGCTTGTCGAGCCGGTGGCGTCGGTGCTGACGGTGCTTCTTGCGGCATGGGTGGTGCCCGCGTTGCCTTTCCTGCTCGCTTTCGCGGCCGGCACTATGCTTTATGTGGTGGTAGAGGAACTCATTCCCGACGCCTCCGAGGGCGAACATTCCAATATGGCCACGCTCGGCTTTGCCGCCGGCTTCGTGCTTATGATGGTGCTCGATGTAGCCCTCGGCTAAGTATAAGGGTATTCAGAAGCCAAAACTATCACACTCGGCTGTGGCTCTGCGACAATTTTAATTGCATCAATTATTTTTCGGACAATTATTTTTCGGACAATTATTTGTTATAAGGCGACTCCACTTTATCCCTTATACTTAATACTTTTATTTGTAGCTTGCGATGTGGCGGGCTTTCTTTTCCTCGAAAATCTCGTCGATGGCGAAGAAGATGCCGGATTCCTCGACGTCGCCGAACTCGTCGTTGATGGCGGTGCCAAACATGCGCATCGTGGGCGACAGGCTCATGTAGGCGTTGACGAGCGGAGGGATGTTGAGGCCGTGCTCGCGCACGTGGGCGTTCAGTATCTTGTAGTCTTCCTTGAAGCAGTCGGCGGTGAATATCGCTGCCATGGCTTCGTTGTCGGTGTGGGTGTCCAAAGCCTTGATGGGGCGCACGAGGCCGTCGGGGTCGGGGAAATGCTTGTGCAGGAAGTAGAGTATCATGTTGCGGCACTCTTTGGAGTAGCTCGGATACATCGTGACTTTGCCGAAAAGGTAGCGCATCTCGGGGTATTCCACCGTGAGGGCTCCCAAGCCGTCCCAAAGGTTGTCGAGGGCATAGAGGGCTTTCGATCCGGCGCGTGTCGACTGGTATTCGAGGCGCACGAACGAGCGGCCGAGCTCGATGGTGAGCGGCAGATAGTCGCGTATAAATTTTTCCGAGAAGCGGAACATGTGGCTTGTGGCTATGCGCGGCACCAGTGGTTCGGAAAAGCGTATGTTGTCGCCGGTGATGAAGCGGTAGCCTCCGAGGATGAGGCGTGTCTCGGGGTCCCACACCACAAGTTGCAGGCAGGGCGGGTCCATCAAGTCGAATTCGTCGATGTCGCAGTCCTTGCCGGTGCCTCCTCCGGCGGCACGGAACGCTATCTCGCGCAGACGTCCGATCTCGCGCATCACATTGGGGCTTTTACGCCCGTCCACGACATAAATCTGCGTGTTTCCTTTGTTGGAATCGCGCAGGAAACGCGCTTGGTGCAGTTCGTTTTCTACGACCTGAGGGTCGATTGGGTCGATTATATTCCGGATCATATCGTCGATGGAGAGAGTGCGTAAACAGATTCTTTTATTGCCTCGGCGGTGGCGGCGGCTTGTCGTCCGGTGCCGAGAGAGGAGTAGGGTATGGGCTTGCCGATTGTTATGGTAAGGGTCTTGCCACGGCTTCTGAACACCTCGGCTGGCAGTCGCAGCATCTCGATGTTGAAGCCTATGCCAAGCCGCTTGCGCCACATGGCCATGCGGTAGAATCCCCGGGAGTTCTCGTCCGAGATGTGCACCGGCACTATGTCGCGGCGGTGTTGCACGGCTTTGTTTATAAACATCTTGTGCCACGCCAGGTCGCGTATCTCGCCGCCTTTGCCGAGCCTCGACACCAGTCCGGCCGGGAACACGGCCACGGGCATGTCGGAGGCCATGGCGGCATCGAGCGCGCCGGCCGCCTCGCGGCACTGGGCGCCGTGCTTGTTTATGGGCAGGAACGTGTCGGAAAGCGGCTCTACGGCCATGAGCAGGTCGTTGACCACGAAGCGCATCGGTGAATGGTAGCGGCCGGAGATGGCCGCTATCAGGGCCATGCCGTCGAGACCGCCGAGCGGATGGTTCGACGCGAAAATCACGCGTCCCGATTCGGGGAAGTTTTCCGCGCCGCGTATCTCGACTTTCACGTCGAGGTCGGCGAGCACGCCGCGGCAGAATTCGGCGTCGCGTCGCGGGAAATTGTCGCGCAGCAGCGCGTTCAGCTCTTCGCAGCGGATATATCGGCTCAGTGCGCGCACAAGCGGGCGCGGCACCATGCGTGCCTTCTTGCCGAGTTTGTCGGCGATGACACGTTCGAGGTCGATCTGTATCGGGCGATCTGCTTTCATAACATTTTGCAAAGTTACAAACAATTTACAAAACGCAAAACAACCAAAGTGCAAATTCCTCAAAACGTGCAATAAAAGACAAGAGAGTGTAAGATATTAGCGTTAATGCCCGTGAAATATACATTAATTTTTTGATTAATGAAAATTCACGGGCATTAACGTAAAATTTGCGTAATTTGCGGTTAAAAAGACAGGAGAACAGGAGAGACAGGAGGGACGATAAATTTGCGAAATTTGTGTAATTTGCGAAATTTGCGGTTCGGTCACAAGCCGGAGGCTTGTGTTCCTGCGGAGGCTTGTGTTCCTGCGGAGGCTTGTGTTTCTATGTGAAGATTTCGCGGACGACGGGGAGGGAGGCGAGGGAGGAGAGCGAGGCGTGATGCAGGGCGTAGTAGTCGAGGATGGAGTCGAGCAGGGTGTTGCGGTCGGCGCGCGACAGGCGCACACGGGAGAGGTTGCGGCGGTTGAGGAGCGACAGGAGCACTACGCCGCGGGCGCGGTCGGGGTCGAGGCATTGGCGGTGGAGCGGCGGGGCGGCGGTGAACCGGGCCTCGCGCATGTCGAACCATCGGCCCGGGGCATAACTCGACAAATCCGGCTCGATGCCGAGGAAATGGCCCATGCGGTAGATAATCATAAGGTGGAAATTGGCGAGAGCCGTCTCGGAAAGCGTGCCCATTGAGGCTATCTCGGAAAAGAGGAAGTCGCTGAGCAACGGGTCGGCAGGGCAGTCGCGAAGCACCGTGGCGAGAAAGTCGGCCAGAAAGAGAGCCACTACCGCCCCCATCGCGCTCGGCACGGGGGTTGCTCCGGGCGTGAGCCTTACGTCGGACATGCGGCATATGTCTTCGCCGGGCTTGAAATGGCCGATGCCCTCAAACATGCCCAGAGGCATCATCAAGGCCCTGCGGCGACGGGCCTCGCGGCCTGCTCCGGCATTTACGGCCACGGCGATGCGTCCGCGCTCGCGGCTCCATGCCGTGACAATCGACGTGGAATCGGAGTGGCGCACCGTGCGCAACGCTATGCAGTGAATATTTTCCAAAATTAACTTAAATTACCAGACAAATTACCGAAAAAAACTGAAAATCAAAAAGTTAAAAAATGTTAAGGGGGGGGGTAAAATTACTTTATTTGCATATTTAAAATAATAATTTTACCTTTGCAGTTGCATATTATACTCATGACCAAATAATCCTAAGGCCATTAGTTATTCCAAAAGCAATTTCTTCGATAAAATAAATAATTATTCTATACAATCAATCATCTCTCATTTTATGGAAAAAGGAACTAAACTCCTTCTGTTCCTGGCTTTATTTATCGGTATCTGTGCAAAAGGCTACAATCTGCCCGAGTTCAATGTTGACGCTCGCGAGCAGTCCACCGTTGTGACGGTCGACGGCACGGAATACACCATCTGGGCCTCGGCCTTAATGGAAGTCAGGAACAACAACGCCGAAAATCCCGGACATTGGTATCCTAACTACAACATCCGATTCTCACCTTCGGTGGAGACCGGAGTGGTGGAGAAGATTACGTTCGACGGCAATTTCTATCTTCACGGCGACACATCAACCCCTGTTCACAGCAAGACCAACACATGGAACGCTCCCGCCGGGGCGAACATGCACACTTACAGCCATTTTCCGGGCCTGGATATTTCCGGCGCGCTCGACTATGTGGGTGTATATAAAGTAAAATTCGCAGGCCTCGACCAAGAGGTTGAGGTGAAATATTCAACTGTTGATAAGAATGACGAATTCCGTCGCGAGCATCTTACCAAGACCTGGTTTGATGTTTCGGCAGAGGTTTCCGGTGTCGACAAGGATAAAGCGACAATATCTTTTGAGGCTTCTGCAAAAGTGCCTTCAACCCATGTTCTCACCGGAGTGCGTGTCTTCGAGGGCTATGCCACATCCGGAACGCCGGTGTATTCATCGGAAACATCCTCCGGCTCGGTTGACCTGACCGGTCTCGCGCCCGGAAAGGAACAGGTTTACACCTTGGTTGCTTACGGCACGCCCGTTGCAGATGAAACAAAGGAAGTAGAAGGTTATGCCATCGTAAAATGGGCATAGCCCGAAACTGTTGATTACAGCATCAACTTCAACGGCAACCTCAACCAGGGCTTCGTTATGAAACCTTTTGTCAAAACAACCGCCGCTTCGAAGCCGGGCTGCACCACTTATGCCGTAACCCTTTTCGGCGACTTCAACGACGCATGGTATGCCAATGCCTGTACGCTCACTCTCCAATCAGAGGCGTTTACGTCAGGCAACACAGAGTCGGTTCCCGTTGTGCTCAACGGCGCTTCGTGCCGCCAGACATATATTCCTCTCACGGCCGACAACTTCCGCAATGCCGACGGCATGGCAGTGGCCGACATCAAAGTTGGGCTGGGCATGCGATTCGCCGAAATATATCTCCATGTCGACGACACCACCGGCCAAATGTGGCTGTCGCTGCCCCGCGGACAGCGTGAGGCCGTCGACTTCCAGCCGGAAGTAGCTCTCGACGGACGTATGGACGCCGACCACTCTTATGGCTGGGCCTTCCGTACCGGCACACTCTTGTCCTATAACGAAAACCGAATCACAACCTACAATCCGATTTTCGACACTCCGCTCACATATCCCGAAAGCGGCATGATTGTGCGCTGCGCCAACCTCCGCTTCCCCACCGCTTATACAGTGGCTCTCGACGGAGGCGCACGTTCGATTATGTTTACCGAAGCCGACAACACCGGCAAGGGCTACTACGAGCGCGTGTTCCCCATCGCATCCATCGACGACCTCAAAGCCATATTCAACCGCGAGGGCAACGGAGCCGGTGCGAAATTCTGCTGCGATATAGCGGCTCCCGGCATTGCTTTCGATGCCGTGGGCTATGACATGACCCTCGACCCCGCCACATCGATGCCCACAGAGGTGCGCATCCGCATCTACAACGAGCAGCCCGACCTCGCTTCTTTGCTCGATCCCGCCCGTAAGAATAAGACCTCGTTCAGCCTCAACTACTGGCACTCCGACATCTTCAAGACCCTTGGCGGCGGCGACCACTATTTCACTTACGACCACACCGACGCCGACGATGACACAGGCACCGTCTACGACTATTATGTGATACCCGTCCACGACGACATGACCGGCGTAGATCCCGAGCAATTTGTGGTGCAATGCGCCTTCACCAACCATGCGCAGAGCTACATGTTCTATCCCGGCCAGGCCGAAATCGACAATGAATATTTCCAGATTAAGGTGAAGGATACCGACAATATCCGGTTCTACTTCGACATGCGCAGCAACGACACCTAGACCAAAGTGCAGCGTTTCGACGAGCGCATCGGCAACTCCCGCGTAAAGTTCGGCGCAATGGCCAAGAATATCTGGCTGCGCGTCAACACCGACCCCAATGTGAATGTCTACGACAAATTCCAGATAATGTATGACACAAGCGGCGACGCTATCGACAACCGACCCGTCGAGGCTCCCATCGACAACAGCCGTTACACCATGCTTGTGCCCAAAGGCTCGCCCCTCTACAACCTCATGCGCGGCACAATCCCCGCTTCCGAGGACAATCTGGTGCTCTACTTCAACAAGCACATCGCCTCCGACTACTGGTATCAGATCAATCTTGGCCGAAACATCAAATTCACGGTCGAGCAGCCGTTCTCATTCCTTATCAACGGCGAGAACCAGAATGTGCAGTTCACTGTCGACGGATATGAAAACATAAAGGCCAACAGGGCCGTAAACTCCGTTATCCACAGCGGCCTGGAAGGCAACCGTCTCATGCTGCATGTGAAATACAATTACACAAGCAACAAATACGAATACGAATTCCGCCTCCACAAGCTGGGCGATGCCTTCCCGTCGGACTGGGAACGCGCCTCCGACCCCGACGTGACGGTGAAACATTCGCAGCCTATCTTCAAGGCCTGGACCGGAGGCGCCGACAACAACGGAGAAGATTTTATCAACGGCATGAGCCGCATCGAGTCGATTCCCAGATTTGTCGACGGCGCCACCAACTACTTCACTTTCGCCTATGTCTACAAAGACAAGGGCGATGACAAGGCTACATGGAGCTACACTCCCATCGAGGGACGCACCGCCCACCCTAACGTGTTCTACATGGACCTGCGCGACGCCTCCGGCAACGGTGTCGATGTCAACGCCGTGCTTACCGAAAAGCTCGCCAAAGACGGATTCAACTTTGGATCCGACAATAACGCCGCCGGCATGGACCATCTCGCCTTCTTCAACATCATGGACGAGGACGGCTACGATGTGGCAAATCCCGAGCAGGGCGGCCAATGGTTCTTCGGCAACACATGGTGGTGTGCCAACCGCTATATCGTGCCCGAGAAAGATATCAACGGCAATCAGCTCGATCCCAATTCGTCGCAATACTGGATTCCCGACGTGCGCCCCAAGACCGGCACGCGCGGCGACCTTGTCTACGCCGACCACGGCGAAAACGCTACTATCTACGGCATCACAATCTTCCGTATCGCCGGTACGAAATACGACATGTACCGCCCTGCCGGAGCAAAGATGGTGGAAGGCAACTACTATTACCTCTACTTCAACACTAACCCCGACAAGCAAGGCCCGGAGCTGACGATGCCTATCTCGATAAACGTTAACGGCAGTTATCCCGAAGGCGAGGTGCCCGACATCCCCGTGCTCCACACCGACCAATACGAATTCTACCATCCGTCGGAAAACCCCTATCCCGTGCGCGGCCGAGTTACCCTTGTCGACGGCAAATATGTGTCTGACTTCGGCGGCGAACTTGGAGAGGAGAAACTTTACAACCGTCCTGAATTTGCCGGTAACATCCCCTCAGAAGCCGTGCCGACCATCAAGAACGGATGGCCCGCGCTCGTGGTGCTCGACCATGTCGACCGCAACGGCGACGCCATCTACCGTCTCGACCTCGACGCCTACCAGCCCAAAGTCGACGAACCCTTCACCGTGGCTGCCGTGACGCGCTCGATCGCATGGGCCGGCGACAGGGTGAACGACAAGCTCCGCGTGTCGAAATGGAGCCGCTACATGACAGCCCAGGGCAAGCAGCCCACCGAATATCGCGCGTCGGTGATCAACAACACCAAGGTGACATATTCGCAGCTGCTCATCGGCACCAACGCCGACCAGCTCCGCGTGCAGTTGAAATCGACCGTTCCCAACCTCAGCGCCTCGGTCATTTCCGACTTCTGCGCCGACGAGACACAATGGGCGCACCAGCCGCTTGTATATCCCGAATTCAACGCCGAGGTGTCGTGGGTAATCGACAGCGAAAACGGCTTCTACCAGGGCGTGAGCGAGCAGCAGCCTCTCTATATCCGCCTTTTCGTAAAAGAATTTGAGAAAGACGAGAACGGCGATTTCGTAACCGGAGCCAATGACGAATACATCCGCGCCAAAGTCGACGGTCCCAAGACATATGTCCCCGGCACCGAAGGATACTACGCTCCCGACCCCGCCAACAAGGACGACGAGAACGAACCCGACTCCGAGGCTTTCGGCCGATACAAGATTACCAAACTCGATGTCGACCAAGAAAAGATGCAGGTGACGATGATTGTCGACGGCAACGAAATCACCCTCCCCATCTACGACGAAAACAACCTCGAAGATGTGTTCCTCAACGAGGGTGAATACCTTGTGTCGCTCCCCGTATCGTTCCTCATGGACGCCTCCAAGGTTAACGAGGTGTATGCCACCCTGTCGTGGTCTAACCAAAACTCGATTCCCCGCAAGTCGAACGTGGTGTCGGAACTCAACTACGTCTACCTCACTCCCCACGTGTCTTACAACGACGATGCCGAGGCTATCGGAGTAGGCTCGCGTAAAGCCGACAACACTTCTTACGGCGCAAACCTCGTGCCCTACTGGAACGCAAATGAAGACGTGGCCGTGCTGCCTTACCGCAAACGCCCGGAATATTTTTACAGCGCATCGTCCAACGAATGGCTTGGCAAACTTGAAGTAAACGACAACGCATCCCGCCCCGAGATAGGCGAAGCTATCCTCAACTACGAGATTACCCCCGAGAATTTCGACCAAGAGGTGGCCGACCATGCCGAGAAATTCAGCGAATATGTCTACAAAGACGGTCTCGCATGGGCGCACAATGCAGTGTCGTTCGGCGACTCGCGTCTCACCGACATGACCGACCCCAACTCGCCGAAATTTGAGACACATATCGGATTCCTCACCATGATTGAGCGCAGCTACTGCTGGCCCGACGTGCCCGTGATTCGTCGCGGAGAGCTTGCAGGCTATTCCGATTCGCAGATTCTCCAATGGGCCGGCGAGGAAGGCCGTTCACGCGCTGCAGCCGATGCCCGCATCCACACATTCGGCACAGTGGCCCACAAGGTGATTCCGTTTGTCGAGCTCAATATCTCGGGTATCGAGGATGTAGCCGGCGAAGCCGACGCTCCCGTTGAATACTACAACCTCCAAGGCGTGCGCCTTGCCAACCCCACGCCCGGCACAATCGTAATCCGCCGCCAAGGCTCGAAAGCCACCAAAATTAGATTCTAATTCACAATGCACAATTTACAATGCACAATCGGGTTTCCATACCTGATTGTGCATCGTATTTTGTAGGAACACAATCCTCCGGATTGTGACTTTTTTCACAATCCGGAGGATTGTGTTCCTGCAACTCCTAATTTTTTTCCGTAGACTTGTCCGATAAGGGCGCCGAGGAGCATCACGGCTATCGACACGCCCAGGACGAGGGTCATGCCTCCGGCTTCGAGCAGGATGGGCATGAGTATCACCCCGGCCACAGCCCCGGCCTTGCCGAGCATGGCGGCGATGCCGGTGCCGGCTCCGCGGTCGTCGACAGGATAGATGGCCGACGGGATTATGAAGGTGATGAGGTGAGGGCCGGCGTTGAGCGATACTTCAAAAATAACAAATCCGGCAATCATGACCCATGCCGGCCATTTCAGAAGGAAAGCCGCCAAAAGCAATGCGAGGCCAAGACCGGCCAACACAAATCCGCGCGTGAGCATTTTCACATGGTTGCAACGGTTCATAATCAAAAGGCCGAGCACAAATCCGGGCAGGATGAAGAAGTTGACCACAGCCGTAACGGCCACCGAATCGATTACTTTCGCCATGCCCGTCACTGTCGACGACTCGATGCCGAGCGCCATGACAAGCACCGGGAGGAACACGCCGAACCCGTACACGCCCAGTCCCTCGCAGGCCCAGGGAATACCGCTGAATATCACGCGCGTGAGATTCTCTCCATGAAACATCGCGCCCCACGACGTAGCGTTGCCCTGCGCCTTGGCCGACGGAGCCGGGGGAAGCGTGGCTCCGGGCCCGAAAAATTTGCGCGCGGCTGCGAGTGCCTCGTCGCTTCGGCCGTGGTCCATGAGCCAGCCGGGTGATTCGGCCCAGCGGATACGCATGAGCAGGGTGAGCGCGGCGGCCGCGCCGATTATCAGGATAAGATAGTTCCAGATATGCGGGTCGGGGTCGGATTTGAGCCAGAAATAGCATATCACGGCTGTGACGATGAAGCCAATCGAAGACGTGGCTTTGGCCACGCCCACCATTACTCCGCGCCACCGCGCCGGCATCAGCTCGGAGATATACGCCGAGTCGAGGCTGTAACCGCCGCCCACGCCGATACCGGCCAGAAACAGGCCGCATATCAGCCATGCCGTATGAGGCAGAAGCAGGCATATGGCGGCTCCGGCCATGATTATCACTGGGCATAGGCGAAACCATAGGAGGTAGCCGTGACGGTCGCTCAACTTGCCTATCACTGCCGAGCCCACGCCAATGCCGATGAGGCCCGTGGCGCCGATGAGGCCTTGAAGCAGCGACGGAAGCCCGGGGTGCAAGATAAGCTGCATCATCGGCAGCATGATGCCTACCACGGTGCTGAGCCCGGCGCCGATGATCTGTTCCATGGAACTGACCAATGCTATCCAATAGTCTTTGCGGTTCATAAATAATTGTCGATTATGTTGTTAAGGTCTTTAAGGTCCTTAAAGTCTTTAAGGTCTTTAAGAATCCTTTGATTTCCAGTTGGAATGGTCGGGATGCGGGTCGGTGAAGCGGAAAAGGGGCAGGAGGAAGAGCCATGTGGCCACGCAGAAGGGAGCCGTGAGCGTGGGTATGCCCCACGGAGCCATGAGCACGTCCATACCGGCCTGGATGAAGAAGGTGGCTGCAATGCCGGCGAGAGCCCAGAGAGCCGAACGCCAGTTCACCTTATAGAAGGTCATGCCCAGGGCGATGCCCGTAAGCACGGGGCTGAATCCGAAGAGGCCGTTGGCAATATCGTGGGGGTTGGTCTGGAAAAGTATGGCCAGGCCCAGAGCCACGGCCGATGCGATGCCGGCCCAGATCGCGGCCCACTTGTTGCACAGCGCAAGACCCACGAGGAACCATACGCCTGTGATCCAGGAGTCGACGAGGAATACCTGCGCCACGCCTTTGAGCCAATAAATCACAAGGGATACAAACGAGCAGTCGAGCGAGTAGTCGAACGACGATTCAAGCGCGGGGGTTGAGAGCCCTGCGGGATGCAGGCTGTCGAACATGCGCGCGGCAAGGAGAAATATCCATGTGAGGAACACAAACGGGAAGGTAAATGAATTCACCTTCCACGGAGCCATCACATTGTTGAAGCCGCGGCGAACCCATGTCGACAGCATGGCGAAAAACACTATCGACACCCACATCAGCCACGAATCGGGCGAGATGAAGGTGGGGAAGGCGCAGCCCACGAGGATGCCGTTGAAGCCCCACAGGCCCTGCTCGCCGTCGGAAGGATTTTCATTCAGAAGCCACCCGGCGGCGGTGGATGCCACCAGGCCAAGTAGCGCGCCCCAGCCCACGGCCGGGTTGCCGGTGGCATACGAGCCCCAGAAAATACCGATTAAAAACATAAGGCCTGTCCACCATGAGCCTTGGAACATCACCTGTCCGGCTCCTCTTAATAGCGTGCGCAAAATTTTCATCTTGTTATAGTTTTAATTGTGAATTGTGCATTGTGCATCGTGCATTATCTCCAAGGGAATTCTTTGGGAATGGGCACTCCTTTTACGGCCATTCTCACACGCGAGCAAAATTCGCGCACGGCGGCCTTCACCGGCCCCGGCTCGTTGCCGAGCACCTTGAAAAGGAGGCCGGCCGAGTTGGGCAGGTGGGTTATGCCGGTGGCGATATGCGCCTTGGGGTCGTAGACGGGAGTGGTGGCGTCGTAAATCTCGGCGGCACGGTCCTCGGGGGTGACCACAACCACGTTGGCAAACACATCGAAGCCGTGCATCACGCCAATCTGGCGCAAGTCCTCGCGGGTAGGGTCGATTATAAATTTCTCGCGGAACAGCTGCTCGCCGTCGGGCCTTTCGGCGTGGGTGCACACCGAAAGGATGTCGTAGGCGAAAATCTCGCCGCCGTTGTAGTACTTGCGCCCCGGCATGTATATCTCGGAGTAGAAAGCCGTGGCCGTGGGGTGCACCTGCATGAGCGTGTCGCAGATGAAACGGGTGTGGCGGCAGGGGATGATGGGCTCGGGCAGGTATTCGAGGTAAGCGCCCTCTTCGAGCACGATTTTCTGCGTCATGCCCGAATAGTTGCGCTTCATCTCGGCGAGTTTGGTGGCCGCGCCGGTGGAGATGTGGGCGTAGGCGCCGGGGCCTACGCTGAAATTTTGCACATATCTGTCGCCGTCGACGTTGGGGCCTCCCGACGAAAGGATGTAGACACACGGCATGCCGGGCATCTCCTCGTCGAAATACAACTCCTGCTGCACGATCAGCGGAGCGCGCCGGTCGAGCTCGCGCAATATCGACTTGCCGTCGGCATCGAGCACGAATCCGAGGTTGAGATAGCCGTGTTTGCCGGGGCAGCCCACATACATGGCGTCGGGCTGGCTCAGGTATGGAGCCATTTCGGGCATCGAGTCAAAGTCGACGCGTGGCGAATCTGAATAATATCGTTGCATGGCGGGAGTGGTTGGAGGGTGGGAATATTACATTTTATCGAAAAGGGCCATCTTGAAGATGAGGTCGACGAGCTCGTCGATGCCGTCGCCCTTCATCGAGTTGGTGAACACGAAAGGCTTGCCGGGGCGCATCAGGCGCGAGTCGTGGTCCATCACTTCGAGCGAGGCGTTGACATAGGGGGCGAGGTCGGTCTTGTTTATCACAAGGATGTCGCTCTGGGAGATGCCGGGGCCGTCCTTGCGCGGAATCTTGTCGCCGGCGGCCACGTCGATCACATAGATGAAAAAGTCGACGAGCGCGGGGCTGAATGTAAGGGTGAGGTTGTCGCCGCCCGATTCGATGAGCACCACGTCGGCGTCGGGGAACTTCGATTCCATTTCCTCAACCGCGGCAATATTCATCGACGGGTCCTCGCGCACTGCCGTGTGGGGGCATGCGCCGGTTTCTACGCCGATAATGCGGTCTTCAAGAAGGATGCCTTTGAGGGTCTTGCGCACATGCTTGGCGTCTTCTGTGGTGACAATATCGTTTGTGATGATGAGCACATTCATTCCTTTCTCCATGAGTTTGGGAGTGATGGCTTCTATGAGAGCTGTTTTGCCGGAGCCTACGGGGCCTCCGATACCGATTCTGCAAGTTGACATATAAATAAATAGTTGGGAAGTTGGGGAGTTTGGGGAGTTGGGGAGGTGGATCCCGCGTTGAAACGCGGGGCACGGGGCGGTTTGCCGGGCGTTCAATTCATGAACATGCGCATCGCGCCTTTTTCGTGGAGCGAGGCGAAGATGTCCATCTCGGGCACGAAGCAGTTCATGTCCTCGAAGCGCATCGTGCGAGCACGCTCGTATATTTCGGGCACTTCGGAGCAGAGACGCTGGAGTATGGTCTGCGTGTCGTAGTGCGACACGCGCACACAGCGCAGGGCGGCCGAGAGCACCATATTTATCACGCCGTACTGGTGGGAGGCAAAGAGTTGTTCCTCGTCGGCACCGGCCAGGGCGAACGAAATGCCCTGGGCCGTGGGGTAAGCGCCGGGTGTGGCGCCCGAGTTGATGTCGGCGAGCCATCGCTCGAAAAGCTCCTCGCCCGGGAAAAGTTTTTCTCCGAGCTCGGCGAGCTTCTTGCCCATGCGGCGAAGCATCATGCGGGCTTCGTCGTTCATCTTGAAAAGCATGAGCCGGCGGTCGATTTCCACTATGGCGTCGTAGTCGCGGGCCTTGGCGGCACGGTGGGCTATGAGGGCGGCCACACCGTCGGAATACGCGCCCTGGCGGGCCACCGAGCGGGTATATTGCTCGAGGGTGGCGGCATCGTGGACTATTCCCATATGCGAGGCCGTCTCCAAGCCGTTGGAGAATGAGAATGTGCCGACGGGAAATGTCGAGTCGGTCATCTGCAATATGTGCATCAGGGCGTTCATAGCGAGGGTGTTGGGAAGTGTGGAAGTTATGAAGTTGGGAAGTTAGTGGACGTGGGAGTGAGACTGGTGAGACGCGCCTCCGAAAAGACGGCGGATTTCCTGCGGGGCTATGTAGGGGATTACCTCGGATGCCTCGTGGAAGTTGTAATAAATGTGGGGTATGTCGTGTGTCTCCATCACCGACATCATCACTTTTTTGTCGACGGTGAGCGGAACAAACACTTTTGTGCCTTTCACTACGGCGGGCCAGTGCTGGTTGCCGATGGCGTGGCCGAGTTCTACGGAGTGACGGATAATTTCCTCGGGCGAGAGCGTGGCGAGTTCGCCGAGGTCGATTTCAAGCACGGGGTTGAGTCCCAAGCGGAGCACTACCACTTTTTTCTCGTCGGGTTCGAAAGCCACGATGTCGCCGTCGGCAATTTGGCTCTGGCGGCGCAGGGCTATGGGGTATTCGATGCCGAGGTCGCTTGTGGCGAGGAAACGGCTTTTCTGGGCTGTCCACTGGTCGAGGATGATAGACTCAACGGTAAAGCCTTCGGTCTTTCTCGTCCATTCGGGAGAGTTGATATTTCCTAATATTTCACTAAAAACAGTCATGGCGGCTGAAAATAAATTAAAGTTGAAACGTAAAATTAACGATTTAATCCGACTTAACTCGATTTATATCGGATTAAGTCGAATTAAATCGATTGATTATTTTAACTGAACCAGTAGAGTTGCGAGAGGCTCAATTCCTTGGCCGGCGGCACGTAGGCGAGGGTTCCGTCGACATACACGTCGAATGTCTCGGGATTAACCTCGATTTGCGGCATTGCAGAGTTGCGCACCATGTCGGTTTTCGCAAGCTGGCGCACGCCGTGTACCGGGTAGAGGATATTTTCTGTGCGGATTATGTCGCTGAGGCCGGCGTCCATGGCGGCGCGGCAGGTGAAACGCACGCATGTGCGGGGCATGGCCTTGCCAAAGGCGCCAAACATCGGGCGCATCATCACCGGCTGCGGTGTAGGCAGCGAGGCGTTGGGGTCGCCCATTTCGGCCCAGTTGATCATGCCGCCTTTAATCACCATCTTGGGCTTGGTGCCGAAGAAAGCGGGTTCCCAGAGCACGAGGTCGGCCATTTTACCCACTTCGATGGAGCCGAGAATGTCGGATATGCCGTAGGTAATGGCGGGGTTGAGGGTAATCTGCGCCAGATAGCGGAGCACGCGGAAGTTGTCGTTTTGGTCGGAATCTTCGGGGAGGCGTCCGCGCACGTCTTTCATATATGAGGCCATCTGGAATGTGCGCATGAACGATTCGCCCACGCGGCCCATGGCCTGGGAGTCGGACGATACCATCGAGATTACGCCAAGGTCGTGGAGAATATTCTCGGCGCTCTGTGTCTCGGGACGCACACGGCTTTCTGCAAATGCCACATCGGAAGGAATCTTCGGGTTGAGGTTGTGGCACACCATAATCATATCGAAGAGCTCGGCCTCGGAGTTGATGCCGAAAGGCAGGGTGGGGTTGGTCGATGAGGGAAGCACGTTGGCCATGGAAGCCACTTTCAGCAAGTCGGGAGCGTGTCCGCCGCCGGCGCCTTCGGTGTGGTAGGTATGGATGGTGCGTCCGTCGATGGCTGCGATTGTGTCCTCGACATATCCGCCCTCGTTGAGGGTGTCGGTGTGGATTGCCACCTGCACGTCGTAGCGGTCGGCTACACCCATGCAAGCGCGTATGGCTTGCGGCGTCGAGCCCCAGTCTTCGTGAATCTTGAAGCCCATGCAGCCGGCCATGAGGGTCTCTTCAAGGGTTTCGGATACCGATGAGTTGCCTTTGCCGAGGAAGCCCATGTTGATAGGCAGGCCTTCGGTGGCTTCAAACATCTTGCGCACGTTCCACACGCCCGGCGTGATTGTGGTGCCGTTGGTGCCGTCGGTGGGGCCGATGCCGCCGCCGATGAGCGTGGTGATGCCGTTGCTAAGGCAATGGTAGGCCTGTTGGGGAGAGATAAAGTGGACGTGTCCGTCGATACCTGCTGCGGTGAGGATGAGGTGCTCGCCGGAGATGGCGTCGGTTGAGGGGCCGGTGCAAAGTGTCGGGGTAACGCCCTTCATGATGTTGGGGTTGCCGGCCTTGCCGATGCCCACGATTTTACCGTCGCGGACGCCGACGTCGGCTTTTACCACGCCGATCACAGGGTCTATGATTGTCACGTTTGTTATCACAAGGTCGAGCGAGCCGGCAGCCGATGTTATGGTGTTTGCCGTGCCCATGCCGTCGCGGATGGTCTTGCCGCCGCCGTAAACCACTTCATCGCCCAGCACGCGGAGGTCCTTTTCAATCTGGACGTAAAGCGATGTGTTGCCCAGTCGGATACGATCGCCTACGGTCGGGCCGAACAGGTTGTTGTTTTCTTGTCTTGATATGGTTGCCATAGGTGATTACTTTTGAGGGGTTGACGGTTTGGGTGCCGGCGTGGTGAATTCGGCGTCGGCCTCTTCTTCGGAAATATTCTTGAAGCCGTATTCCGCCATTTTGCGGAAAGCGTGCATCTTGCGGGGATAGTATGTGGGATTGTCCTCATATCCGGCATAGCCCTGAACCAGGCCGTTGAAGCCGATGATGCGGCGTTTGCCGGCGAAATCGACGAGTTCCACTTCTTTTTCCTCGCCGGGTTCGAAACGGATGGCCGTGGTGGCCGGTATGTTGAGGTGCATGCCGAAAGCTGCGTCGCGGTCGAATTCAAGGTAGCGGTTCACTTCAAAGAAGTGGAAGTGCGAGCCCACCTGGATGGGGCGGTCGCCGCAGTTGCGCACTTTCAACGTCACGGTGCGTCGGTCGGTATTGTATTCGAGGTCGCCTTCGGCGAGCACGACGCCGCCTACGGGACAAGGCTGTGCGGGCTGGTAGCCCGGAGTCTTCGGGAAATCGATCGGGGGCTGTCCCTGAAAGACCCCTTGAGGAGTTGTATATGTGTCAGCCATTGTAGTTGGAGATTATTCGTTGGTAATGGTTCGTTACTTGATAGGTTGGTGTATTGAGACAAGACGAGAGCCGTCGGTGAACACGGCCTCTACTTGAAGGAGGCCGATCATGTCGGCCACGCCGTCCATCACCTGCTCTTTTGTGAGCACATTGGCGGCATCGTGCATTACTTCCTCGACGGTCTTGCCCTCGCGAGCCCCTTCGAGCGCGCACGAGGTGATATAGGCCACTGATTCGGGATAGTTGAGCTTGAGGCCCTTGTTGAGTCGGCGCTCGGCGATAAGCCCGAGAGTGAGCAGCTTGAGCTTATCTTCTTCTTTGGGGGTGAGATGCATATCGTATACTTTTTAAAGTTATAATTGGCCGGAAATTATTTTCGACATTTCATATTATGAAACAACCTATATTGCCAATCTGTTCACGCCCCGCTTCATTTCTTCTTCATTTCCATAAAAAAACACACCCGGCGGGGCGCGATGCCTGCCGGGTGTGGAGATGTATGATGGAGGGAGGAGGTTAGTTTTGGGGGGTGGGTTGGTCGTGGTTGGATTTTTTGCCGGATTTTTCTTCGGCGCGTTCTTCGGCGCGGATCATGGCGAGTTATTGGTTGAGTTTTTTCTGACGGGCGTCGTAGTTCTGAACCATGCTTGTGACCATGGCGGTGAACAGCGGCAGCATGAGCATGCCTCCGATGGGGAGAATCACGGAGATTACCTTGCCGGTGGCGGTGACGGCCGAGAAGTAGCAGCCAACGGTGGTCATGTTCATGGCCGACCAGTAGAGTGCGTCCCAGAATGATTTTACATCGGGATTGAGGCCGTATTCTTCATAATAGAAAATCAAAGCCAGACAGTAGACAAGGGCTGTGAGGATTGCCGTGTATTGCGCCATCAACGATGCCGCGCGGTTGGTGGATATGTATCCTATTACCATCGAGAGCGAGTAGGCGCCGCGTACCAGCGGGATGAACCGCAGGAAGAAAAGGATGTCGGCAGGCACGGTGATGTTGAACGTGTTCACCAGGTTGAGATAGGGTATGGAGATGAAGAAGAAGAACCATCGGCGTTTGAGGTAGTCTTTCTTATTGCGCGCGTATGCAAACTCGATGAAGAAGTCGAGCAGGAAGGCCACGCATACCCAGAACTGGAATGTCATGTACTTGTGGTTGCTCAGGAACGGTATGTTCATGAACGTGTCGTATGATATGTACACAATTAGCAGCAGCGATAGCACAAGCACTATGCCGCGGCATATCGATTTTACCACTTTCTCCGAGCGGGATTGTGGACGGAGTTCTTGCTCTAATTGTTGAGCGTTTTGATTGTCGGAGGTTGCCATATAATAAATAATTGAATGTAATTTGTTAACAAGCGACCTCTGCCAAAAGTTGCGGCGCGGTTGAATTAATTGGATATGAAAAAACGCCGCCAAAGGCTCATCGAATGGCTTTGGCGGCGTTGGATGGGGCAGGGATGTGTATTATCTGATGATTGTCTTTACGGATGTGCCGTCGGATGCAACGGCGATGTAGATTCCGGCGGGGAGGGAGAGGGTGTCGCCGGCGCGGAGTGTGGCAGATGTGATCTTGCAGCCGTCGGCGGTGAATACTTCCACTGTGGTGTCGGCAAGGGCGCGGATGCCTGATGCGTCGGCGGCGATAGTGGCTGCGGGGGCTATCGCGCTGTCCTTGATGCCGGAGTTGCCGGTCTTTTCAAGGTTTACGTTGTCGATGTAGAGGGCCAGGGCGTCGTCGGGCGAGGCGGTCATGGCATGGAATCCGATGTGCATGTTGCCGCTTGCAGGGCTGAAGAAAGTGGTTTCCACTTTTTTCCAAGAGTAGTCGGTGTCGGGAATGGTCTCGGGCTCGCGGATGGTGAATGTCATGTCGGAAGGTTCGAGGCCAAGGCCGAGCATCACTTCGAGTTCTTCGGTGGCGATGGTGCGCACGTCGAATGTGAGTTTGTATTCATGCTCCTCTTCGAGGCGGATGTAGGGAGAGATGAGCCAGTCGTCCTTGGCATTGTCGTTGTCGTAGATTCTGAAATATCCGAAGTCCCACTGGTATTCCCAGCTGTGGCCGTCGTTGTTGGCATCGGCCACGGTCCAGATTTGTGCAGCGGAGAGGGCAGTGAAGTCTTCCGACCAAGGTGTCTCGAAGGGCTGGCCGGTCATCAGGCGGTTGGTGGTGAGGGCGAGGCCGGATGTGGCTTCGTCGATATAGGGAGTGATTTCGTAGGATATTTTTGCGGGCTGCTCCGATTCGAACGTGTCGACAAAAGGCGATGTGGCGTTTTCCGAGACAACTTCAAAGTCGGGCAGGCGGCGCACGCGGTATTTAATTGCATCGAGGTCGACATAGCCGCCGTGGGCGCCAACGGTGGGTGCGTCCCAGGTTATGACAAACTCGCTGTCGGAGTTGCCTCTCTCGAGGAGTGGATTGCCTACGCCCATGGGGGTGTCGATGCCGGCGTATATGCCGCTGAGGGTGGCGCTGTCGCCTGTTCCTGCGGCATTGGAGAGGGTCACCTTGAAGTCGTAAAGGCCTGATGAGGGCAGCGTTACGGGACAGGAAGCCTGTTGGCCGGGCATTGTTGTGCCAGAGCCGACAACTTCGCCGTTGGCCGTGATTTCATAAGAAATCTCGCCTTCGAGCGTGTCGCCTCCGTGGGTTGTCGACGGAGCCGTGAATGAGAACGTGCCTGTGAGGGCGCCGCCGGAGAAGGTTGCGGCAAGGTCGGCCGGTGCGGCCGGAGCGTTGTCGGCAGCCTCGATGTCGCCCACCCAAAGGGTAACATATTCCTCGTTGTTGGTGAAATCCTTTATTTTCGTGGCGGTGGCTGTTGCGGGGTCGAGGCTGTAAAGAGCGTTGATGTCATCGTTGCATGCGGCCCAGTAGATGGCAGAGCCGTCGGGGGCGAATGTCATCGACTGCTCGTATTCGGGATATATTCCGGTAGAGCCGATGTTGGTAAGGTCCGCGTTTGAGGTGTTCACCTTATAGAGGTTGGAGTTTGATGCCACGGCGTAGAGTTCACCTTCGGGCGAGAAAGCCATTGCCAGCACATAAGTGCTGCCATATCCGAAATACAGGCTTCCGTATCCAACTTTCGTTATCGTGCGGTTGGATATGTCGAGGATGCCGAGATACGATTCGGTGCCGTAGTATCCGCTTTCCTGATATATGGTGTAGATTTTGTCGGATACGGGGTCATGGGCAAGCACCTGCTGCGATTTGGCCAGGCCCCATGCGCTGCCGATGCGAGTAATGAGCTGGTATCCGGCGCTTGCGTCGTAGACATAGGCGGCATATTCTGTGCCGTAATCGCCCGGCTCGGCGCTGAAAGTGTAGAAGCGGTCGCCGGCCTTCACGGCTCCGCAATTGGGTTCGGCCTCGATTTGAGCAACAAGTTCCGCCCCCGGGGTGGTGCCCGACGAGAATTTGTAGATGCCGCAATCGCCGTTGCCGTTGTAGAGTTGGCCAAACAGCGTTACATCCTGGGAGGCACCCATGGCCGCGATGGCCGGTAATGCGGCGGCCGAGATGCAAAGTAGAAATTTCTTCATAGGTGTGTGGTGAAAAAATGTGTGGATTATTGGAAAAATGAAATGATATTGCGTAAAATTGATGATTTTGTCTATTAAATTGCAAATTTAGCGAAAAAAATACAATTTACAATATTATCGGCTAAAAATACCCCGAAAACTAAATTCATGCACTAAATTTGCCAATGTTATGTCAATATTGCCTAAGGTCCGTATTTAATTTGTAATTTTGCAAAATATCAAATGCTGTTTATGAAAACAATCAACGCTATTCTATTTATTATAATGACTGTCCTTGGCTCGCTTTGCTCTTTTGCCTGGGATAGCAAGATGTGGACTTTCGAGAAATGGGGAGAGTATGATATAATTGAAAAGAGGATTACCATCGATGGTCTTACGGCCTCATCATCCTTATCGGCTAATTTTGCTGATAAAGCAAGAATTTCCGTGTTGGAAACCCCGAAAGTGTTTAGCGACGATATATTCCGTGAAATATCGCTCACTCATGAATATACCTCAATTAGTGAGAAGATTGACCCTGAATATAACCATCTTGGGTTCGATATAGATGGTCCGTGCACAATATATGTCGTGGCAAGTGCCAATGGGCGTGGAGCTCCGGCTCTGATAATTTCGACAGGAGAATTCGACTCAACCAAGAAACAGTATCTTAAATACGGAACAGAATCCTATTCGTGCAAATATGAAGGCGCCGGCGCTACAAGGGCTTATGTGGGGATAGATGCCGGGGTTGCCTCCATCTATGCAGTGGCTGTGGTATACGACGACGAATGTATCTCTTTCAGCGATGGCACAAATAAATTTACTTGGGGCGACGAGATTAAGAATCTTCCCGTTCTCGTGAATAATCTCAATACGGATGTCGCTTTCGCGTCGAGCGACCCTGCCGTGGCTACGGTAAATGCCACAGGTGAGGTGGAAGTGATACATTCCGGCACAACTGTGATTTCTGCCACGGCAACTATGGATTTCAGATACTCCACAGCAAAATATACTCTCGCCATCGATAAAAAGGCAATGCCCAAGCCATCAATTTCGTTCAAGAATCAGATGGTGACAATCGGAGGCGTGCCCGAGGGCGTTACGGTCGAATACTCTTTGGATAATAAAACTTATACGGAATATACCGGGCCGTTTGAACTCACGGAGGGGGCCTTCGTGATAGCGAGAGCGGTGGCTCCCGACGACAACTATTTGTCGACGATGACCGGCGTGCCGATATCGCAGTTGGCACAGCCTGTCATACGGCAATATAACGGTACGTTCCATTGCGTTGCCCCTGCTGTCGATATTACGGACTCGGCGCCAAAAGTACTGATAAGTTACGACAACGGCGAAACGTGGGTGGAATATAAGCGTCCTGTCACCGTGACAGAGCCGACTGCCATTATCGCCCGTGCCACACAAGATAAATATGTCAACAGCAAGCCGACGGCGCCTGTCGTCGTCGCGCCGCTGCCGGATGTGGTGTCGCAGAAAACAGTCGTATTGGATTATAATAGTTTCGATGCGCCTGTTGCCGATGCCGACGGATTCAGTACTTTGGCCGGTAAAGACGGAGACGAGGCCACCGGACACGGATATAAACTCGTGCTTGCCGATAAGGCGGAAACGTGGAAAAGCGGCGTTGACATGCTGCTTGCCGACGGCACTGTCGTGAAGACCATATCAATAAAAGCCGATGTGCAGGCCCGGTTGGTAATCCCTGCCTATGAGCGGGTAAACCGCCTTACTGTTTATGGATTTGTGGATGGAATCATCATGACATCAGATTTCAGCAAAATTTTATGCGGATGGAAAGAAGTTGAAGGAATCGACCTTACAGAAGACTCCCGGAACATTCCGGTATGGAATTTCAGGGAATTTAGAATTGACGGTTCTCCCCAGAAAAGTTTTGATACCCGCGTGTTCAACTTCGATGGCAAGACCGGCGAGATTACTTTTACCCCATATGGGAAGAACATGTGTTTTGCCTTGGCTTTGGAAACGGTTGATGACGACACTCCTTATGTGCCGGCCATTGCCGTGAACGATGCGGTTCACGATGCCGACACGCTCGATCTTGAAGGCATGGCAAAAAATATCCGCTTCATCCCCGCAGGCTCTGCCGACGATGTCTATTACCGGTTTGAAAAGGAAGGTGCCATCAATTACATGCCGCAGGCTCGCGCATCAGAAGATGAGCCGTCGGCGACCATCGAGCATGAAGGAAAGTTTTATGCAAAGGCCGGCGAGGCAGGTATTGAGGTTTCGGAAAACGGCAACTTGACCTATTTTGCACATAATAGCGAGAAAAATCTAAAAAGCGAGGTCAGGGCGCTGAAAATAACAGGAGCACGTAATATTGTTTCCGGAATAGAGGAAATAGGCACAGACCATGATGGCGATGTGAGATATTTCAACCTGCAAGGCGTGCCCGTGGACAATCCCGGCAGCGGCATCTACATCCGCATGGATGGCGACAAGGCCACAAAGGTATTTATACGGCACAGCTGAAAAGTCGGAGCATGAAATTCGTACAATCGTGAACGCGGAGCGCGACCGCGCTCTTTTTAACCACAAATTTCACAAATTGCACGGATTTCACAAATTTATTTGAGGGTGTGTCAAAAAAGCTGTTTATGCCGAGATTGTAGGGACGCACGGCTCGTGCGTCCGCAGATTGATAATCAATTAATTACCAATGTGATTTCCCGGGCGCACGGGCCGTACGTCCCTACCCTTGGTATTTTGACACACCCTCGAATCGAATATAAAAAAAGGTGCCGGCGCGATTTATCGCGCCCCTACCTCAGGTTGGCGTTATCGAACGCTCCGGCAAGCTCCGCTCCAATACCCTAATAAATAACGTTATCGCCCCCCGGGGCTGTCGCCCCGCGCTACACTATTTGTCTCCTAACGGAGACCCAATAACCGTAATTACGGGTTGTGCCCTTATCTATGGCTATATGATGAGAGGAGCAATAAAAAAAGCAGTTTCGTTGATGAAACTGCTTTTTGTTGTAGCGGGACTGAGAATTGAACTCAGGACCTCCGGGTTATGAATCCGACGCTCTAACCGACTGAGCTATCCCGCCATTTGCGACTGCAAAGTTACGCAACAAATTTCAATTATCCAAATTTTTCTCCAAATTTTTCAAATAATCACAAAAAAATCTAAATCGAAAAATGATTTATCATTGTTAAATAGATGTTTTATTACCCATACAGTCCACAATATTGTCACAAATGGAGGCATGTTTTGTGGTGTGAAAGGATAATTTGTAACTTTGCGCCAAATTTTGAGATATGAAGAAAAGACTCTTAATTGCTATACTGTGTGCCGCGGCCGCGGCGACGACACACGCTGAAAAGGTTGAGCCGATTAATTTCGGCAATTTCGACCAATGGGTCACACGTGAAATCAAGGAGTCGAAGCTCCTTGGAGGCGCTAACAAGACGATATATGAGATAGGTCCTACGCAGACTATAACGACAGGCAAGCCGTATACAAATCTTGGCGGGTCGCCATGGGCCACGTCGAATGTGCTTGCATCGCCAATGGGCGTGACCAAGACGTCGAACGCTGTGTTTCCTGACGTTCACGGTTCGGGGAAGTGCGCCAAACTCACCACGTTGTATGAGCATTGCAAGGTGATAGGTGTGGTGAATATGGAGGTGCTTGTGGCCGGGTCGGTGTTCCTTGGCAAGATGCTCGAGCCTATCAAGAGCACGTCGAATCCTTACAGCAAGATGGAAATGGGCGTGCCGTTTACCCGCCGGCCCAAGGCCCTGCAATTCGACTATAAGCTGTTCATGCCTTCGACCGGAGAGCGGATATACAGTTCGGGTTTCGGCAAAAAGAAAACATATAAGGGCAACGACTGCGCCGAGGTGTTCATTATCCTTCAACGCCGCTGGGAAGATGCCGATGGCAATATCCACGCCAAGCGTGTGGGCACGGGGCGCGAGCGTTATGCGAAGACAACCGACTGGGTGGCCGCGCACCGTATTCCCGTAGAGTACGGCGACATAAGCGGGCGTGCCGGCTTCAAGGCGTGGAAGGGGCTGATTCCGGAAGAAAAAAGCTATTATGCCAAGAATTCCAAAGGGAAGATGGTGCCGGTGGTGGAGGAGGGCTGGGATGCGGCCGATGCCACTCCAACGCATCTTTTGGTGATGTTCTCGGCCGGGTCGGGCAGCGCTTATATCGGCACGATTGACCTTACCCTGTGGGTCGACAATGTGGCCCTCGTATATTGATATACGCGTAAGTAGAAAATAATAAAGAGGCTCCCGCGCGGGAGCCTCTTTATTATTATAGATGTATTGGTGTCAGTCGACGAGGGGCACGGCGTAGAATGCCTGTTTGCCGGTGGGGTAGATGCCCTTGATGAAGAGCACTTTGTCTTGGTCGGCCGACTTGATGATTGAGTCGTAGATTTTTTCGATTTCCTCGGGTGAGGAGATGCGGGCGCCGTTTACCGACAGGATGATGAAGCCGTCGCGGATGCCGGCGTCTTTCATGCGTCCGTCTTGAAGTCCTTTCACCTGCACGCCGTGCGAGAGCTGGAGCTGTGACAGCGTTTCCTTGGGAGCCTTGGAGAAGGCGCAGCCAAGGTCGGTGATTGAGCCGGGCCGGCGGATGTCGGTGTTGCCCTGGTCGTTGCGCAGCACGGCGTTTTTGTGCATTTTTTTACCGTCGCGGAAGAATGTTATGGCTATTGTCTCGCCGGGCGAGCATTTGGCAATCGCTTCTTGCACCTGGGCGGTGGTTGTGGCGGGTGTGCCGTTGAGTTCCACGATTACGTCGCCTTCTTCGAGTCCGGCCTCGCGGGCGGCGGAGCGGTCGGCTACTGAGGCCACATAGATGCCGGCGTTAACGCCCTTTATGTCCTTTTCTTTGATAAACTCGGGAGTGAGCTCGCGGAAAGAAATGCCAAGAAGCGCACGTTGGACAGTGCCATATTGACGCAGGTCGTCGGTTACTTTCTTTACGATGGAAGTGGGTATGGCGAATGAGCATCCGGCATATGTGCCGGTTTTGGAGTATATTGCGGCGTTGATGCCTACGAGTTCGCCGTTGAGGTTGACGAGCGCGCCGCCGGAGTTGCCGGAGTTGAGGGCTGCGTCGGTCTGGATATAGGATTCGATGTTGCCTGCCGACATTGATTGGGTTGCCGAGGAAATGTTTCGAGCCTTGGCCGAGACGATGCCGGAAGTTACCGTTGATGTAAAACCGAAGGGGTTGCCAACTGCGAGCACCCATTCGCCCACATGGAGATCCTCGGAGTTGCCCATGGGGATTACGTGGAGGTTGGGGGCGTCGATTTTGATGAGGGCAAGGTCGGTGGTGGGGTCGGCGCCGATAACGGTAGCGTTATAGTTGCGGTTGTCGTTAAGGGTCACTTCAAGCCTCTCCGCGTCGGCAATGACGTGGTTGTTGGTCACGATATAGCCGTCGGCCGATATAATCACGCCCGAGCCGAGTCCGATTTGTCGCTGTTCCGACTCTCTCGGCTGCTGTTGCTGGCGGGGTTGTTGGCGAGGTCCGCCGAAGAAATATTCAAAGAATGGGTCGTCGAAGAATCCGCCTCCGTTGCCCATATATTGCTGTTGACGGGGAGTGGCGTAGCTTTTCACCGATACAACGCCGTTGATAGTGCTTTCGGCAGCGTTGACAAAAGCCTCCTGATTGGTGGGAGGCGCCACGGGGCTCTGTCCTGAAACCAGGGAGATGCCCATGGCGGCGGCAAGAGCACCTGTGGCAAAAATAGAAAGATAAGTTATTTTTTTCATAATTGCTTGTGATGGATTTTCTTTGTGTTTTTTCTATTTGACGGCAAATATATGCAAATATTACATTGACAGGCCGAACTTTAACCACAATTAGCGTTTCCGGCCTGTTCTTTAAGACTTGTTTTAAAAATAATGTAAAAAAGGAATGTTAATTATTAAAAGAATTAACCATTGTTACGAATTTTAACTGAATATGTAATACATAACATTCCGGAAGCCGACATGCGCTATTTTTTTCATCGAATATTCTTCGTATATTTGTAGTCCCAAAAAATCTATATATGTATATACCCGGGCCAAAATATCCGATTGGAATCCAAACTTTCGAGAAAATTCGAGAGGGCGGATATTTGTATGTCGACAAGACGCAATATATCCCGATGCTTCTTGAAGGGAGCTATTATTTCATGAGCCGTCCGCGGCGGTTCGGCAAGAGTTTGTTTTTGTCGACGCTCGAGGCCTATTTCCAAGGGCGCAAGGACCTTTTCGAAGGGCTTGCCGTTTCGGAGTGGGAGAAAGACTGGGTGGAATATCCCGTGGTGCATATCGACTTCAATATCATGGAGGCCCATTCTCCGGCGAGAGTACTCGAAGCGTTGAAGCGTCAGTTGGCAAAGATTGGCATGCGCTATGGCGTTGATATAGGCGACATTGATAATGGTATCGGTGAACTGTTCGAGTCGCTTCTTGATTCTCTGTATGAGAAATTTGACAAGGGTGTCGTAATCCTTATCGACGAATACGACAAAGGATTTATCGAGGTGCTCCACGACGAGGAGCTGTTGAGAGAGGCCACGAGCAATTTGCGGCCATTCTTCAACGTGCTCAAAACGGCCGACCGCAACATCAAGTTCGCGTTCATAACCGGAGTGTCACGATTCCGCAACACCACGGTGTTCTCGGGCTTCAACAATCCGTCGGATATAAGCCTGAATGAAAAATATGCAGGCATGTTGGGCCTCACGCAAGAGGAAGTAGAGGCGAATTTCAAGCCCGGCATAGAGGGTTTGGCGGAGAAATACGGTTATGACTACGACACGATGCTTACTGTTTTGAAAAATAAATACGACGGCTATCGGTTCACGCCCAAAAAGGAATATGTCTACAACCCTTTCAGCGTGCTTAACGCCTTCGACCAGTTGATGCTTGATAATTTTTGGGTCATGTCCGGTTCGTCGAGGATTTTGGCCGAATATTTGCGCGCGTCGGGATTTAGCCTTGATGAATTGACCACGCGTTGGGTGTCGGGCGAGCGATTGGGCAGCACTTATTCCAAAGAAGACCCCATGTCGCTATTCTTTCAGACGGGCTATCTGACAGTCCGCGATTACGACATGTACGACAATTCCTATCGGCTTGGAATACCAAATCAGGAGGTGCAGTCTACGTTGACTTCGCTTCTTATCCCTGAATTTGTCGAAGGCTACGTCGGAGCGGACATCGACGGTGTTCAGCGTTCGTTGCGGCGAGCTGTCAATTCCGGCGATGTCGACGGCATGATGGAGATATTCAAGGCGATGCTTTCGTCGGTACCCTATCACGAGATAGACACTAAGATGCTCGAGAAACATGTGCACCTGTGCATGTATATCATATTTATGATGCTTGGCGTGAGCACCAAATGCGAGATTGCGCAGTCGGGCGGCCGTGTCGACATGGTGGCGCGCACACCCTGGCGAGTCTATGTGTTTGAGTTCAAGGTCGACGGAACCGCCGAGGAAGCGCTAAGGCAAATAGACGAAAAGGGCTATGCTCTCCCTTGGTCGGGCGATGGCCTGATAGTTACGAAGATTGGCGCGAATTTCTCGTCGACGCTGCGCACCGTCGAGTCGTGGGTATATGAAACAAATGCGGAAGAAAACTTATGAGTGAAGATTTTGACATAAGAAGCAAGGCCGCAGAGGCCGACAAGGATTTCGAGCGCGCTCTGCGGCCGGATGCGTTCTCCGCGTTCAACGGCCAGGAAAAGGTCGTGGAAAATCTGAAAATTTTCGTGCAGGCCGCGCGTATGCGCAAGGAGTCGCTCGACCATATCCTGCTGTTCGGCCCTCCCGGCTTGGGAAAGACCACGCTTTCGGGCATCATTGCCAACGAGCTCGGAGTGGGCATAAAGATAACGTCGGGGCCTGTGCTCGACAAGCCCGGTGACCTTGCCGGAATCCTTACGTCGCTTGAAGAGAACGATGTGCTTTTTATCGACGAAATCCATCGTCTCAGCCCCGTTGTCGAGGAATATCTCTACTCGGCAATGGAGGATTACCGCATCGACATAATGATAGACAAAGGCCCGGGAGCCCGCACCGTGCAGCTGTCGCTTAGCCCGTTCACGCTCATTGGCGCCACCACGCGCTCGGGCTTGCTCACGTCGCCGCTTCGCGCGCGTTTCGGCATAAATTGCCATCTGGAATATTACGACCACAATGTGCTCACGCGCATCATCAGACGGTCGGCGCAGTTGCTACGGGTGGAATGTGACGAACAGGCCGCTCTCGAGATTGCTCTCCGCAGTCGTGGCACGCCCCGTATCGCCAACGCCTTGCTTCGTCGCGTGCGCGACTTTGCTCAGGTGAAAGGTTCCGGGCGTATCGACACTGCGATAGCGCGTTATGCCCTCGAAGCTCTCAATATCGACCGTTACGGTCTCGACGAAATCGACCACAAGATACTCACCACCATTATCGCCAAATTTGGAGGAGGACCGGTAGGGCTTTCCACCATAGCCACGGCTCTTGGCGAGGACCCGGGCACAATCGAGGAGGTGTATGAGCCGTTCCTGATAAAAGAAGGCTTTATCAAACGCACGCCTCGCGGACGTGAGGTGACACCCCTGGCCTACTCGCATCTTGGGCTGAACCGCGAAGGCTCCCAGCCGTCACTGTTTTAATGAAAATTCTTGAACTTTTTGAAAGTTACCTGCGGCTTGAACGCGGGCTTAGCGACAACACGGCCACGGCTTATCGCCTCGACGTGGAGAAACTCGCCGGCTGGCTTGTCGCTGAGGCCGACGCCCCTGTCGACGATGCGGCTTTCATGGCGTTGCTTCGCGGAGTCGGAGAACCCTGCCTGCACACATTCATGGCATCGCTTGCCGACCTTGGCATCTCGGCACGTTCGCGCGCGAGAATACTTAGCGGTGTAAAATCATTTTTTCATTTCTTGTGCCTCGAAAAAGTGGTGGAGGCCGACCCCACGGCATTGCTCGAAGCTCCGCAGGTGTCGAAGACGCTGCCGGAGGTGCTCACAGTCGAGGAAGTGGATGCCATGATCGGAGCTGTCGACCTTGGCAAGGATGAGGGGCTGCGCAATGTGGCCATGATGGAGACTCTTTACAGCTGCGGGTTGCGTGTGTCGGAACTTGTCAACCTGCAAATATCGCGCATACGTTTCGACGCGCACATGATTCTTGTCGAGGGTAAGGGCAGCAAGCAGCGCATGGTGCCCATGTCGGAGCGGGCAGCGGAGGTAATCTCCGGCTATTTGGCCGACCCATGCCGTCCTCAGCCTCAGCCCGGCGAAGAAGACATCGTGTTCCTTAACCGGCGTGGACGCCGGCTCACCCGCCAGATGGTATTCATTATTGTAAAAGGCCTTGCGGAGGCGGCAGGGATAAGGCGCACGATAAGCCCACACACGCTTCGTCATTCATTTGCCACGCATTTGCTCGAAGGCGGCGCCAATCTGCGCGCTATCCAGATGATGCTCGGGCACGAATATATCTCGACCACGCAGGTGTATCTGCACACCGACACATCCGCGTTGCGCCGGGAGATTCTGACGCATCATCCGCGAAACATGGCGGCGGCAAAGCCTGCGCAGTAAAGCAGCATGAGCACGGCCGTCATGCCCAGAAGCGGATTCAGCGCGGCTCCCCACCGGCTCGACATGCGCAGCCACAACATGGTGTGGCCGAAAAGATATGCAATCGGCACGGCAAGCCACCATATGCTTGTTGCCATCATCCATGCAATCCACATAAGCGCAACGGCGATAAATCCGTTGAAAAGATAAACGTTCGACATCGTGCCGCGGCCAAAAATCACGGCCGACGTGCGCTTGCCCACGGCTCGGTCATCCTCAAGGTCGCGGTAATTGTTCACAATCAATATGTTTGACTCCATCAAGCCTACTGATATCGAGCCAATCAACACTGTCAAATCCCATAAACCGGTTTGGAGATAGAAAGTGAAATTAACGGGGATTATTCCGAAAAAAAACAGCACGGCCACTTCTCCCAGGCCGTGATGCGACAGAGGATACGGTCCCGTGCTGTAAGCGAGCACGCCGAGAGCGATGAATAGCCCTACGGCGATGAGCCACCAGCCTCCCCACGCCACCAATGCGAGCCCCACGGCGCAGGCAGCGGCAAGAGTGGCAAAGGTGGCGTTGCGCATGGCGCGTGGCGTGATGTCGCCCTCGGTTACGCCACGACGAGGGCCTTCGCGGCCCGGACGGTCGAGGCCGCCCTTGAAATCGTAGTATTCGTTGGCAAAATTCGAAGCGATTTGGGCGAGCACGGCAAAAACCAGGCACAGTGCGGCGGGCATCCATTTAAATACGCCGGCCATAAAAGCGAAGCCAATGCCGGCTATTACACCCGAAACAGAGGCGGGAAGCGTGCGTAGCCGCATAGCCTCGATCCATATTGCAAATTTCTTCATTTCAAATTTTTTTGCAAAAATAAGAAAAATAGTATTTCCGCGGACATTGTCGGCCATAATTTAATATTTTTGTTTCGTGCAATAATTACGCATGTATGCGAATTTTTTGTAATTTTACGGAGATTATTATGTTTTCTCATGAGATTCTCTTTTATTTATGATTTGCTTAAAATATGGAACCGATTTTTCTTCTTGGGGCTCGTATCGGTTTTGGCCTTGATTACGGGTTGCGGACGTGCGAATGATGGTTTTCAGGAGAGCGCTGAGGCGTTGCGGGATAGAGCCTTGGAGTACCGAGACAACGGGGACGTGCACCGGGCCCTGAGGTTTTTTAATGAGGCGCATGCGGCTTCGGTGGCGGAAGGGAATGATTCGCTTACGGCATGCATACTGATTCATTGGGGCGAGATGCTGAACGGGCAGTATCCTTATACCGAGGGCTCGAGGTATTTCGCTGAGGCCGGACGCCTGGCCTTGGGCGCGCGGGACACATTTGTGGCCGTGAATTCGCTTGTCAGGGAAGCATATACCTATATTTCGCGGGCAGAGGCGGATAAAGCGGACAGCGTGTACCGTTATGCGGAAGAACTTGCCGTAGAGTCGGCGGATTTTACGATGCTTGCCTCCATTTATCGGCAACAGGCCTATTTGAATTATATTTTGCGCAACGACAACAGAATGGCATTGGACCTGATAAACAAGGCTTTGTCGCTTGAAGGCCATATCGACAACGATGAGGATTTGTTCCGTTGCTATACTATAAAGGCATTGGTTTTGATTCAAATGGATTCGCTTTACGAGGCGGATGTTTGGCTCGACAAGTCTTCGAGGCTGATTTCCCCGTTGCAATATAGCGATTATTTGAAGAGCCGCGCCTTGTGGCACGAAAAGCGGGGGGGATATAAGGAAGCTAATGTGCTGACCAATCGGGCATGGGAAATTTCAGACAGCGTGTTTACCCGGCAAAGACAAGACAGAATCATTGAGTTTCAGAATACTATAACCCGGCAGGGGCTGGAGATTGAAAACCGGCGTCTTGAAGCGAGGACACAGCGGCAGAATACGATGTTGTTATGCGCCTTTATATTTATTGTGGCTTTGTTCGGGGTATATGTCTATACTCGCCGTATCCGGGCCATTCATATGGAGGTGGCGAATACGCTTCGTATGCGTATTTTAGAAGAGGCGAACCGCCACGAAGGCATGGTGTCGGCGATGAGGAGCAGGCTTCTGAAGCAGGATGACACAATGCGGAGATTGCAGGCTATCAAGGATAATTCGGGACAAAGGAAGAAAGGATTGTCGAAATTTTCTGATGAGGATATCCGCGATATACGCGATCTTTTGGATATTTGTTATGATGGATTCACCGACCGGCTTTTGGCGGCTTTTCCGCAACTTACGGAGGCCGATATTGACTTGCTTTGTATGGTGAAATTGAATCTTTCGAACAAGGATATTTCTTTGCTTATGGGCGCATCGGTTGAAGCCGTGCGCCAACGGAAATATCGCCTCAGGAATTCGAGGATATCATTGCCGGATGGAATTACGATAGAAGATTATATGGCAGGATTTTGAGCGTTGTGACGCGGTGAAATCAATTTGTTATGGACTGTGTTTGTGTTTTATATATAACATCTTGATATATAGCGTTATATGATTTGCGATTTTAGCATATTGTTATGCTGTCAAGTTGCGTTATTCACATATAATGGATTAAATTTGCGTGTAATTTCAATCCAATGTTTTTTATGATACGCACTTTATTTTTTGTTATTGTTTTAATCGGTATGGCTTTTCCTTCGGAAGCCCTTGCCACGGAAAATCGTGTGCTTCGCCGGGGGATGCCTGCCAATGAGATGCCCGCGCCGATGCGTGTGGCAGAAGCCTCAGATGATTCCGAGGGTGGAGTTCATCTGTCGGATGTTATGTTGACATCCTCTACTCCGGAAGTCGCAGGGGCCACGGCTGTACACTATGCGCGTGATTGCTATTCTAAAACTTGGCTTGGCCTTTTCTTTACCAATTCCATATCTTCCGAGTTGCGGTTTGGCAATGACGGAGAGGCTGTGTATATCATGGATATTGCGGATGATGAGTACATGCAGGATTTGCGTGGGGAAAACCCCGAGCAGACGTGGCTCAAAGCCATTTCGATGGGAAATGGCATTTATGAACTTAAATCGGGCCAATGGCTTTACTCCAACGGCGAGACCAATCTTTATTTTGCCGCAGGGGCATATTCGGAGAGTACGAAAATGATTGAGATTCTGGATTCGTGGAAGTTTGAACTGACGGAAGACAGTTTCTCTCCCGAGCCCCTCACCGACGGGCGCAGGTTGTATTTCTGCATATTGGATCCTGAGGGGAATATCGCCGATTATACGGTGGATACCTCCTGGCGAAAGGTCGGCGACTTGCGCGAACCGGAAATACCATCTACGGCGGAGGTAAAAGAGTATATCCTTACCTGCCATACCAATCTGTACATGAAGGACCGCAGGCTTTTCATCGCAAAAGTAGCCATGGATGGCAACGACGTCTATATAAGCGGGCTTAGCCAGAGTTCGCAGGAATCAGTTATAAAGGGCACTCGCAATGGCAATAAGATAACTTTCAAGGCCGGGCAAATTTGCGACAAAGGGCCCCTTGGCTACTATATGTATGAATTGGATGCGGCCACGGTTGATTTCGAAAAATTGACGGATTACGGTTATCCGACCCTCAAAGCCGACAGGCTGTCGGAGTGGGTTTTTGAAATCGACGAGGAGAATAATGAGATCCGGGGCGCGGAAGACTTAGCCATCTTGGAATGTATGTGGGGGTATCCCGACGCAGAGTTCAATACTTGCAAAAGTGATATTATACTTGCGCCCTACAAAGATTGCGCCAAACAGCCCAAAGCCGCTGAAAATATCGTATATATGAATTTTAATGAAGAACGGGATGTAATTTGGTTCGATTACAGCGATTTCAGTGTTGACGAAGAATATATCAAGCCGTCGGAACTGTATTATTCGCTTTATTTTGACGGGGAACCGATGAGATTTACCCCGGCGGATTTTCCCGGCCTTGGAGGCGAAGGTAATCTCATATCTGTAATATACCATGACGATACATATATTTTCGGATACAAGTCACCCATGCAAGTCACGGTCAGGTTCCCGAAGCGGGAATGGAACACCCTGGGCGTTGCCATTACGCATGTGCATCCCGACGGCAGGACCGAAAGCGAGATGTCGGTAATAAACAATCCGAACTCTGCATTGGAAGGGGTGTCGGTAAATGGCGAGGTTGTGCAGACAGAGTACTACAATATTATGGGTGCAAAGATTGACTCGCCCTCGAAAGGTTCTGTTGTCATTGTCCGTACCATTATGTCTGACGGGACAGTAAAGACGGAGAAGCGACTGTATTGAGTTTGCTGAATAATTTAAAGTATTAATCATTTTTTTACATCAACATCCACTTACGGCTTGCAACGAGGCAATAGTTGCAAGCCGTAATTTTGTGAGGGCTTTATTTGAAAGCCGGTGCCGGGGGCTTTTGCGCTCATATGGAATAGTTGAGGATTTAGAAAAAAATGGCCGGAAAAGCCGATGGACGTGGGCAGGCTATTTTATATGTCAAAAATTTGCCCTAATTTTGTGGCAAGGCATAATGGCTATCTCGGACAAAACAAATAATATGCCTGTGCCGTTATACATTTTAAGACGATTTAATGAAATTGCATACAAGGATATATCTGACATCAATTATTGTCGCGATAGCAGTAATGCTGTCGCCGGATGCAGGCATATGTCTTGAAATTATGGAAGCAGATGTGGAATCGGAGCAAATAGGCTGTGTCCGGCCCGGATGCGGTAAGGCTGAAATTTCGCTTTTTGAAAATTCCACTTTTGCTGAGAAGCCGGCATATAATGGCTGCCATTTTTGTCCGGTCTCGATATGGCACAAGCCTTGCGCTTCAATGCGGGGATTCAATGTGCTGTATTGCGTATTCCGTGAATAGTGGAGGCATACATCCCTCCGTCCTGCTCTCCTTTGATAAGGTCGGCCTCTTTGGCCGACTGAAGTTTCACCTATTTATAAATTCATGGAATATATATTATTATATCTTTTCGGGGCTTTGTCCCTTTCTTTCCTGTGCTCAATTTTGGAAGCCGTGTTGCTTTCAACGCCCGTTTCGTTCATATCGATGAAGCAGAATGAGGGCGCGAGCGGCGCCGACCTGATGATGCGCTATAAGATGAATATCGACCGCCCGGTTGCGGCAATCCTGTCGCTGAACACTGTCGCGCATACCATAGGCGCGGCCGGTGTCGGGTCTGAATCTGTGAAAGTTTTCGGAGAGGCCTATTTCGGCATTATCTCCGCAGTGCTCACATTGTTGATTCTTGTTATTTCGGAAATCATACCTAAGACTCTTGGCGCGTCCTATTGGCGTAGGCTTGCGTTGCCGTCGGCCAAAACCATCCGGGTGCTTATTGTCATCACCTATCCACTTGTATGGCTGTCGGAATTGCTCACAAAGTGTTTTGCGCCCAAGATTCAGCCGCTTGCCGTAAGCCGTGAGGAGGTTGTCGCAATGGTGGGAGTAGGCGAGGAAGAAGGTGTGTTCCGGAAGCAAGAAAGTCAGGTTATAAAAAACTTTCTGAAACTCGAAACTGTCACGGCAGAAGACATAATGACACCATATGTTGTCGTGTTCTCATCGTCGGCAGACACGACAATGGAGCAACTTCACGGCAATCCCGACTTCATCAAATTTTCCCGTGTGCCGGTTTTTGAGACCGGGCGGGAAAATATAACGGGATATGTAAGGAAAGCAGACGTGCTCGACACCATATGCTCCGGTAAAAAGGATGTGCGCATTTCTTCTATCCTGCGGCCTATATTGTTCTTCTCCGAGACCGACAAGGTTTCCGACATATGGACATCTATGCTTGAAAATAAGGAACACATTTCCGTAATCAACGACGAATACGGATGTATGCGTGGCATCGTGACTATGGAAGATGTCATAGAGACGATGCTCGGTGTTGAGATTGTCGATGAATGTGACACTGATGCCGACCTTCAGGCCATGGCAAAGGAAAAATATTCGAAATCCATTATTCAACGTTCCAAAGGCTTTTTGAAATCGACTGTTGGCAAGCAATAGTGTACTGTTGCAGAAACGTAAATTATACAAGGCATAATTTATTCGGGCGAAGCGATAAACCGACTTCGCCCGGCAAGCGGCCGCATTGGCGTTATAATTAACCTTGAAACATGCTCTTAACTATTATTAAGATTTGGCGGGTTGATTGTTGACAAAAAAAGTGTTAACTTTGCACCGAAATAATTTAATTACCAAAGGGTCCCGCTTGTTGACGTGAAGCCGGGATTCTTATTTTTTCAACGTCTCAAATAATAGAAAAATAAATACAACCATGGCTATAACTTACATGACCCGTGAGGGTTACAAGAAAAAAATGGAAGAAATCGCTTATCTCGAATCGGTGAAGCGTCCTGAGATTTCACGCGCCATAGCCGAGGCCCGCGACAAAGGCGACCTCTCCGAAAATGCCGAATACGACGCGGCAAAAGAGGCGCAAGGCATGCTCGAGATGAAGATTTCCCAACTGAAAGACCTCGTGGCAAATGCCCGCATTATCGACGACTCGAAACTCAACACCGACGAGGTGCAAATCCTCAACAAGGTGAAGATTAAAAACGTGAAAAACGGCATGGTTATCGAATATACAATCGTAGCCGACTCCGAGGCAAACCTTAAAGAAAAGAAAATTGCCTCGTCGACTCCTATCGCCCAAGGCCTGCTTGGCCATAAGCTCGGCGACGTGGTAGAAATCAAGGTGCCCGCCGGACTGATGCAGTTTGAGATTGTCGAAATCTCCATTGGCTAACCAATCGTGCATCGCGCACCATAAATTGTGCATTGAAAAATGGCCTCGATTTTCTCCAAAATAGCCGCCGGCGAGATTCCCTCGTACAAGGTGGCCGAAAGCGATAAATTTTACGCTTTCCTCGACATAAATCCCGTGGCGAAAGGTCACACTCTCGTGATTCCGCGTCAGGAAGTGGACTACATCTTCGACATCGACGACACGCTGCTTGCCGAATTTGAGATTTTTGCCAAGCGTGTTGCCAAAGCCCAGCGTCGCGCCTTCGGATGCCGCAAGGTGGCGCAGGTGGTGCTTGGCCTTGAAGTGCCCCACGCCCACATACACCTCCTCCCCATTAATTCCGAGGCCGATGTCGACTTCCGTCGCCACCTTTCCTTCACACCGGAAGAAATGGCCGAAATCGCCGCTGAAATCGCAAAAAACTTTGAATGAAATCCATGAAAAAGTCAACATTATATATAATGGCCGCGGCTGCCATGACTGTGTTTGCCGCATGTTCCGGTCAACAAGGCTGGAAGGTGGAAGGTAACGTGGCAGGCGCCGATTCCGACCAAAAAATTGTGCTTCAAGGTTTTAATGCCGGCAATTGGTACACGGTCGACTCTCTTGCCATAGGTGCCGACGGTTCGTTTGCATATGCGGCCGAGCATGGAGCGCAGTTCCCCGACATCTATCGTCTGAACTATGCCGGAGAAAGCATCTATTTTCCCATCGACTCGATAGAGACCGTAACGGTTGAGGCAAATGCCTCTGCTTTTGGCTCGGATTACAAACTCGACGGCACGCCTCAGGCCCGTGCCATGATGGAAATCGACCGCAAGATTGCCTCCGTTGTATCGGAAAAAGGCGTGCAGGCCGCGCTCACCGACTCGCTGCTCAAACGCGACCTCAACCAGGCCGTGCTCGACGATTCCATCGGCGTCCTCTCATATTATATAATAAACAAGACACTCGGTGGCCAGCCCATGTATTCGCCGGTCGACCGCCGCGATGTGGCCATGCTCGGAGCCACAGCGCAGAAATTCAATCAGTTCCTGCCTTCCGACCCTCGCACAAAATACCTCGAACGTCGCTATCTTTCGGCGCGTCAGGCGATAAATCCCGGCAAGGGCGTTACTATCGAGGCTCAGGAAGTGAGCGTGCTCGACATCGACCTTTACGATGAAAAAGGACAGAAGCACAGCCTCGCCGAAGTGGCCGGAAAGGGCAATCCCGTGATTCTCTGTTTCACGGCTTACAACTCGGAAGCGTCACTTCCCTATAATGTGGAGCTCAACCGCCTCTATGAGGCTTATCGCGGACAAAACCTGCAAATATATCAGGTTGCCTTCGACTCCGACGAGCGTGCATGGCGCGAGACTGCCGCCAACCTGCCTTGGATTACCGTGCGCAACAACCCCACCGACGGCGACAAGCTCCTGCGCACCTACAATGTGGGCATGCTGCCCATCTCGTTTGTCATCAACCGCCAAGGTGAAGTGGTGGAGCGAGTAGCCGACCCCACGACTCTCGAATCTTCGATTCGCAAAGTGCTGTGACCGGCAGGCAATATATTCCCGAAGAAAAACAACAGGCCATCGGACGCGAGCAGGCCAAGTATGCTGTGCGTCCAATGGTCGGTTCCGACAGCCGGCCCGACGTTTCGACGTGGGCCGGCTGCGTCGTACGCCCCCTCGGCTTCATTCTTGATGCCTGGATAAATCCGCCGGCCAACCTTATCGTCGACGATTGCGACCTGTGCTCGGAAATAGTTCCGGCCAATGATTATGGAGAACCGGTTGAAGAGATAACCGGCCCGGCCATTTACGCCGGATATATCCGCCGGATATGGGGCCATTTCCTGATGAACACCACAGCCCGACTGTGGTATCTGCTTAAAGGCGCACCGTCCGACGCCAAAATCGTCTTTGCCGTCGCAGAAGATGAAAACACCGGGTTCTGGGAAACTGGCAACTATGCCGAGCTGTTCGACATGCTTGGCATTGCCGGCCGTATCGTTGTAATATCCCGCCCCACGGCGTTCCGCTCCATTGTCGTGCCGGCCCTCGGCTTCAATTTGCAGACACATATCAGCCCCGAGTGGCGCGAAATCTTCGACCGTCTGCGTCAAGAAGCCCTGGCGCGTACAGCGCCGGATGCCAATAGCCCTAAAAAAATATTTTTCAGCCGTTCGGCCTGGAAAACGCATATTGCCAAGGATATCGGCATCGAACTGCTCGACAATTATTTCGCTCGCAACGGATATGCCGTAATCAGCCCCGAGAAAATGTCGCTTTCGGCCATGATTCGACTGTTGGATTCGGCCGAGGCCATCGCCTTTACGAGCGGCTCGGTGGCTCACAACATCTTGCTTGCCCGTGAGGGCACCTTCGTTACGATTGTAGAAAGCCTGCCGACACAAAAAATCTTTCAGGTGGCCGCCAACCTCGCTTCCGGCATCAGTCCGGTCTACATAGAGGGAAGCCTTGCCGTGCGTCCCGTCGAGGAGGGCTCCGGTCCATGTCTCTATCATTACACCGACTTTTGGCAAAAATATACCGAAGACACAGGCGGATGCCATCCCGACGAAAAATACCTTTCAGACCGTGCCGTGAAGCGTCGCTTGCGCACGTTCTTCCGGTCATACAGCCGGCTATATAAGAAGGCCATATCCTATGATATGTATCTCCTCGACGAGGCCGATTTGTATTTCCGCGCTCTTGAACGCTCCAAGGAAGCCTTGCGCCCGTGGCTCTATGGCGAGCGGGCCCTTTATTTCTCCGACTATCTCGATCCTTATTTCTGGGCGCGCCGCATCAAGCGTTTTCTCCGCAGACGATGACCGCGAAAGAGTTCGAAATAGAGTTCCGCCGGCTCTACCTGCCTTTGGGAATGTACGCTCTCCGTATTGTGGGCGATGCCGGCGATGCGGAAGATGTTGTAGAAGACGCATTTTTGAAAACATGGCAGCGCGTCGAGGCAGGGCTGGAAATCGACAACTTCCGCTCTTTTATATATCGTGCTGTCCACAACGAGTGCGTCAGCTTTCTGCGCGCGAAAAAAGAAACAGTTGAAATAGATGCCATTGCAGAAATCGGCGATGAGGAAATAGACACATCGATACGCGACGCCTGCATCTGGCAGGCCGTCGACCGTCTGCCCGACAAGTGCCGCGAGATTTTCCTGATGAGCAAGCGCGACGGCATGACCAACGAGGAAATTGCCGACGAACTCGGCCTCTCTGTAAAAACCGTCAAAAACCAACTCACCAAAGCCTTCTCGCGTATGCGCGAGGCCCTCTCCCCCGGCCACAAGCCCTTTTTTCTTCCTTTCCTCTAAATTTTTTATTTTTCGGATAGGACTTTTTTCGATTCATTGCGTCATAGAGGTAAAAACCAATCAAAAAAAGACGTTATGAAACGATTTGTCATTCTTTCACTCGCACTGCTCTTTGTCGTGTCGGCCGCGTCGGCGCGTCAGCCCCAAAGCGGATACCGAGGTTTTGCCGAATGGGCCAACAGCCTTGGCTCTGTCGACATGTGGTATCCCGGAAACCGTGAGTCAACCCTTTATACCGGCATATCCACCTCGCACGGCTATCAGATAAGTCCCATTTTCTTTGCCGGCGCCGGTATCGGCCTGGAACGCTGCGGCAAAATCGACAGTTGGCTCGTGCCTGTGTTCGTGCAAGGCCGCGCCGACCTTAAATTCGGCCGTTTTACACCTTTCGGCGACATCCGTCTCGGCTACAATCTTTCGCAAGGCGGGGGTGTGTACTTTTCGCCGAGCATAGGCTACCGGTTCAACTGGGGCCGCAAGATGGGTATAAACCTTGGAGTGGGCCTCACCGTCCAGCGCTATTCTTATGATATTTACAGCGGTGAAATAGTCGACCCCGACTTCGGCTACATAACCTATGAGAAGATAGGCAAGGGCCACGGCACAAAAGCATTTTTCTCTTTCCGTATAGGATTTGATTTTTGACATGACAGACAACGATAATAATATACGATTTGTGGCCCGTCACTATCGCAAGGGGCTGTTTTCGGCCGATGCAGCCTGGCGGCGTCTTGGCATAGCACCGTCGATGAGCATTTGGCGGCGGTACAGGGTGGCGGCGGTTTTGGCCGGGGCGATAGCCTTGTCGGCCGCGGCGGCCATAATCTATCATCAGTATGATGTGCAGCCGAAGATAGAATCCGAAACACTTACTCTTTCGCCGATGGAGACTGTAAAGGTGGTCGATTTTGAAAACGCGCCCCTGCCTGTGGTGGTCGAGCGTATCCGCGAGGTCTACGGTGTGGAAGTGGACGGCCTGCCCGAGAATGCCGATGATTATGTGCTGTCGCTCCATTACGAAGGCACGCCTGTCGACCTTGTCGACACGATAAACGACCTGCTATCAACGGAAATGACAGTTAAGTAAATATGAAGCGTATCATATTCCTTCTATTGGCGGCCGTCGCTCTTTCGGCCGCGGCGCAGAATGTAACCGTAAGCGCTGTCGACCGTCCTGCCGCCGAGGTGTTCCGCAGCATTGTGGGGCAGACGGGCATGAATTTCGTGTACTCGTCGGACTTGCTTGCCGGAGTCAAGGTGACGGTAGATGTAAAGGACAAGCCTTTGCGCAAGGCTCTCGACATAATATTCAAAGACACCGGCATCGAATACAAAATCAAGGGCCGAAATGTGGTGCTGAAAAAGAAACGCGCTGCCAAAGAGAAGCCTCGGCCGGTGAATGCGCCTAAGTTTGAGGTGGCGACGCCGTCGGCCGATAAATCCACATTGCTCGAGGAGATTGTGGTGGTGTCGCGTCTTGAATCGCCGGCTGTCGAGACTGCCGAAATCGGAGCGCGGAAAATGACCGAGGCGCAGATACGCAACACCCCCGTGCTGTTTGGCGAGAACGACGTGATAAAGGCGCTTCAAACCCAGCCGGGCGTGGCGGAAGGCACCGAAGGCATGGCCGGAATGTATGTTCACGGCGGGAATGCCGACGAGAACCTCTATATGCTCGACAATGTTCCGCTCTATCAGGTGAACCATTTCGGCGGGCTGTTCTCGGCGTTCAATTCCGATATAATCCGCTATGTCGATTTCTTCAAATCGTCGTTTCCGGCGAAATACGACGGACGCCTGTCGTCGTTTATGGATGTGCGCACGCGCAACGGTTCCTCCGACGGCCATCATGGCTCGGCGCGTATCGGACTCACTTCCGGGGCGTTCAACATCTCCGGTCCGATAGGCTCGCGCACGTCTTATCTCGTGGGGCTGCGCCGCTCGTGGTTCGACGTGCTGTCTGTGCCCGCGCTTGCCCTGATAAATTCAGGCGAACAGGAAGAAATCCGGTTTCATTACTATTTCATGGACCTCAATGCCAAAGTGTCGCACCGCTTCTCCGACAAGGCCACCGGCTTTGTGAGCGTGTATTTTGGCGACGATTATCTTAAAACCGGCTCGAAAGATAAAGATTCCGAGTCGTTCGGCGGATGGCTCTATGACGAAAAATACAATTTCCATTGGGGCAATCTTGTGGCGCAGGCCGGGTTGAACTATCGCTTCTCGCCGGAGATGTCGGCCGAATTTACCGCGGCCTATACCCGCTATTTTTCAGGCATACGCCGCCATGAAGTCGAAAAAATGAAAGATTCGGAAAGCATCGACGATACTGATGCGTACTCTCGCACCGATAATAATATCAACGACTGGATTTTCCGTGCCGACTTCGATTGGCATGTTTCGGAAAACTCGCGGTTGAGATACGGAGCCAATTATGTGCGTCATTCGTTTTTGCCCTCGCGCACCTTCCGCAGCAACAGGGTAGGGGACGCTCTCGTTGAGTCACGCGATTCAACAAATGCCTATGGAGCCAACGAGTTCAATATATATGCCGAGGACGACCTGAGCCTCGGGCAGAATATCAGGCTTAATGCCGGGGTGCACGCCTCGTTGTTTTATATCGACGGAAAAACGAAAGGCGGTGTGTCGCCGCGCCTGTCGGTGAACTGGCGTCCGAAAGCCGACTTGTCATTCAAAGGAGCATACAGCCGCACGGTGCAGTATGTGCACCAGCTGTCGAGCACTTATCTTTCGTTGCCTACCGACCAATGGATTCCCATAACCGGCTCTTTCAAGCCGCAGGCTGCCGACAAGATTGCCGCGGGAGCATATTGGCAGCCCGACGGCGGGACATACGCCTTCTCTGTCGAGGCTTATTGGAAATGGATGCACAACCTTGTCGACTACCGCGACGAGTACTATCTGCGTCCGCCTCTCGAGATGTGGAACGAGCGCATTGTCGCAGGCCGCGGCACAGCCAAGGGCATCGACGTCAAGGTTGAAAAAGTTTTCGGCAAACTTACGGGTCACATCGCCTACTCGCTGGCATGGGCCGACCGTACTTTTGCCGGAAAGAACGGCGGGCACACCTTTCCGGCAAGGTTCGACAATCGCCACTCTATAAACATACTTCTCAATTGGAAGGTGAGCGACAAAGTGCAGTTGAACGCATCGTGGACCGGTCGATCCGGCAACCGCTTCACGCTGCTTCCGCAGATGTGGCAGACTCCCGATTTCGACGGCTTCGACAGTTATTACTCCGAAGATGCGCCTCTGCGCGCGCCGGTCAACAACTACCGTCTGCCGTTCTACCACCGTCTCGACCTGTCGTGCACCGTAAACAACAGCCGTGGCTACTGGACTTTCAGCCTCTACAACGCATACTGCCATATGAACACTATTGGCGTGCGCCGGGCTTGGCGCGACGTGCGTGTCAACGGCTCCACGGTGTCGCGTCCTGTTTTCCAAAAAATAAAACTATTGCCGATAATTCCCTCAATATCATATACATGGCTTTTCTGAATAAATTGGCACCCATGGCATTGGCCCTGCTTTTGTGCGGATGCTATGAAGATTTTACGCCGAAGGTCGACACGCGGCCTGTACTGTGCCTCAATTCCTTGATTACGGCCGGAGAGCCTGTCGAGGTGGAAGTGACGCATACATGGCTGTTTACCGACGAGGCCGGATCGGCCGACCACAGTGTCGACGATGCTCGCGTCACAGTTTATGCCAACGGCGAGGCCGCAGGCCCCGATTACATTGCCCGTGAGGGCGACCATATCAAGATAGTGGCCGAGAGCCAACGCTACGGGCGCGCCGAAGCCGAAGTGACGGTGCCGTACAGCGTAATTCCCTCGGTGGGAAAATGGTCGGCGGCAAATGTGTCGGTGTGGAGCGGGCCGCCACAGGGCTGGACCGAGGTGGATATGACTTTCAACCTGAATGTCGAGCTTGAAGTGCCCGACCCTGTCGCCACCGTAAATTACTATCATCTCGACCGGCGCACATTTCCGGAAAAAGAGCCGGATATTTACGGATATAAAATGTCGATATACGGAGGCTCGCTCGCAACAGAATTTGAGCCGATTTTCTCCGAGCATATCAGCGAGCTCGACGCCGTAAGCGGCAACGACAGTTTTGGCTTCACTTTCTTTACCGACCGCCAATTCACAGGGAAGACCTACACTCTGCATCTGCACAATGAAGGAATGAGATACTATATAGAGTGCGAGGGCTTCGACAGCGCGTTGCTCGACTGCGGGCTCGTGTTTACATTAAGCTCGGTGTCGGAGAGCTACTATAATTGGGCCGTCTGCAAATGGAACACCGACAATGGCTTGATGGGCGACCTTGGCGACATAGGCCTCGGCGACCCCATGTGGGGCTATTCCAACGTCTCGACCGGCGCCGGCGTCGTGGCCGCCCGCTCCCGTTCGGAATGCGCCCTCAACATCGCCCCCTTCCTCAAAGACCACGTGGCAACACCGTAGAAATGTAAAAAGGATATTTAAGACGAGATTGTAGGCGTCTTAGGCTGTGCACTGCCGTTCAAATAAGGGCGTATCACAGAATCGCGTAGCGATTTCCGACAATAGCCGTGGGTGAGGGAGTGGCGAAGCAACGACCGAACCCACGGAAAAGGTTGTCGGCAACCGGGGATTTGGAGCGGAGGCCGGCCGGAGCGTTCGATTATGCCAACCGTGGTGCAGAACGCTACGCTGTCGCTCGCTCCAATACCACGGATGATTACAACGCACATACCCGGGGTTACGCTGTCGCTCCACCCCGGGCTACATTCTTGAATCGCTACGCGATTCTTCTCCATAACGACGGCTTATTTGAACCGCATTGCACGAGCCGTGCGTCCCTACTGCTTGGGATTTTGATATGCCCTCAATATCCTTTCACAAGCCGGAGGGTTCTTTGCCTTTGGCAAAGCGCTTCGCGATAAGTGTTCCTGTGTTCCTGTGAAATTAATTTTTTGCGGTTAGGGAGATTTTTTGTATTTTTGCCCCCGATTATACTCTTTTTATGAAAAAATCCAATTATAACCTTATTAATAATATAGGCGGCTGGCTGTGTTTCGTGATTGCAGCGGTGACTTACCTGCTCACGATAGAGCCTACCGCAAGTTTCTGGGACTGCCCGGAGTTTATCTCCCAGGGTGCCAAACTTGAAGTGGGTCACCCGCCGGGCAACCCTATCTTTATGCTTGCGGCCCGTTTCTTCGTCACGCTTTTTGGTGGCGTAGAGCATGCGGCAGTGGCCGTGAACTCAATGTCGGCTCTGCTTAGCGCGGCCACAATTTTGCTCCTGTTCTGGTCCATTACCCACCTTGCACGCAAAATCATGGTGGCCGACGGCTCGGAGCCTTCGGTGCTTCAAACGGTGATAATTATGGCTGCCGGCCTGTGCGGCTCATTGGCCTATACGTGGAGCGATACCTTCTGGTTTTCGGCCGTCGAGGGCGAAGTATATGCCTTCTCGTCGTTCTGCACCGCGCTTGTGTTCTGGCTTATCCTGAAATGGGAGAACCGAGCCGACGAGCCTCATTCCGACCGTTATCTTGTCTTAATTGCTTATGTGATAGGTGTTTCGATAGCCGTGCACTTGCTCAACTTGCTGTGTATCCCGGCTATTGTGCTCGTCTACTATTACCGCCGTCACAAAGATGCCGACGCCAAAGGCTCGCTTATGGCCTTGGGCGTATCGGTGGTGATTGTGGCCGCCATACTCTACGGACTTGTGCCCGGCTTTATCAAGGTGGCGCAAGGTTTCGAGCTTGTGGCCGTGAATACCCTTGGCATGGGCTACAACATGGGCGTGATAATCTACGCCGTGGCTCTTGTGGCTGTGCTTGTGCTTGCCGTGGTGGCAATCAACCGTGCCAAATCCGTGGCTTCGGTGAAATGGCTTGTTTTCTTCGCGCTTGTGCTGTCGGGCCTGACTTTCGTTACCGACTCCGTATGGGTGTGGGTTCTTCTTATCGCCGTGGTTGGCGGTGGGCTCGCTTTCATGCCCAAGGTGCCGGTGCGCGTTTTCAATGTGATGATGCTCAGCATCCTGGTAATCTTTGCCGGATATTCGTCATATGCGCTCCTTCTTATTCGCGCCTCGGCCAACACGCCGATGAACCAAAACGCCCCCGACAACGTGTTCGCCCTCGCGTCCTATCTCAACCGCGAGCAGTATGGCCAGCGTCCGCTCTTCCTCGGCCCGGTATATGCCGAGACACTCGACCTTGTGGCCAACAACGACCCTTCGAATCCGCAGTATTTCGCGGCTGTCGACGAAAACGGCATCCCCGTGACCAAGACCTACGACAATATCCTCCGCGACGAGAACGGCGCAGCCGTGGACCGCGGCGAATCGTCGTATATGAAAGTGACCAAAACATCTGCCTCCGAGCCCGACAAATATGTTAAGGCCGGATGGACTCCCGACTATGCCACGGCTCCCGACTTGAACATGCTCTTTACGCGCGTGTATTCGTCGGATCATATCAAAGGATATAAGGACTGGGGTCTGCATGAGAATTCCGACCTTGCAAACCTGCCCTATCTTGTGCCGGCCGACACCCGTCGCCAATGGGCCGAGACCGGGTATGCCCCTGTCTACCAGCTGATGTCGTATCTGCCCAACCTGCAACCCATTTCCACATCTACCGACGGTTATGTCGGCCCCGAGAATTATGCTTGGAAGGCTTCTTTCGGCGACAATTTCCGTTATTTCATGAATTACCAGCTCAATCACATGTACTGGCGCTACTTCATGTGGAATTTTGCAGGGCGGCAGAACGATATCCAGGGTAACGGCGAGCCTCATCTCGGCAACTGGATTTCGGGCATCCCCGCAATCGACAATATGCGCCTTGGCGACCAGAGCCTCCTCCCCGAGGAATTCTCTACGGGCAACAAGGGCCACAACGTGTTCTTCATGCTGCCGCTGCTTCTTGGCCTGTTTGGAATCGTGTGGCAGTCGCTTTGCCGCCACCGCGAGAATCCCAACCGCGGCATCGAGCAATTCTGGGTGGTATTCTTCTTGTTCTTCATGACCGGTATCGCCATCGTGCTCTACCTTAACCAGACTCCCGGCCAGCCCCGCGAGCGCGACTACGCTTTTGCCGGTTCGTTCTACGCCTTTGCCATATGGATCGGCCTTGGCATCCCGGCCGTGGCGCGTTTCATAGCCTGGGCATGGGACAAGGCCGTGAAAAAAGGCGGCGAGGCTCGCACGAAAGACATTGTCGCGGCAGCCGTAGCCTGCGTAGTAGCTGTGGCCGTGCCATTGCAGATGGTGTCGCAGACCTGGGACGACCACGACCGTTCCGGCCGCTACACAGCCCGCGATTTCGGCGCCAACTATCTTAACTCGCTCGACGAAAACGCCATAATCTTTACCAACGGCGACAACGATACTTTCCCGCTGTGGTACGCCCAGGAGGTAGAAGGCATCCGTACCGACGTGCGTGTGGTGAACCTCTCGTACCTCTCTACCGACTGGTATGCGCGCCAGCAGACACATCCCTATTACGATGCGGCTGCCATCGACATGACGGCAACCCCGTCGGATTACGCCTACGACAATCTCGTGTACTCGTTCCGTTCGCCCTCGGGTGTCGACAACACTCCCGTCGAAGTGATTCAAGGCTTGAAAGAATTCTATGCTTCCGAGCCCACCACTAAATATACAGGCCGTCCGCTCCACTTGCTCACACGTCCCAACATGTTTGCCAAGGTGCCCGCTGATGCCGCCAAGGCCTTCGCCATCAATCCGCAGGGTCCCGACTCGGTGCTCCGTATCCCGTATATGGCCGATACCCTCGACCTTTCCCGCTCGCTCGGCTCGAGCTTCGGACTTTCCAAGCTGTTGAGTTTCGATATTGTGGCCAACAGTATCGCCGGCGGCTTCAAGCGTCCGGTATATTTCGCCACAACCGTGCCGTCGAGCTATTACCTCGGCCTCGAGCCGATGCTCAACACCACAGGCCTCGCCTTGCAGGTTACGCCGTTTGTCAACGCCGGCATATCGCCCACCGTCGAGAAAGCGTATGAGAACATCACCTCGCGCTTCCGCTGGGGTGGCCTCGATGCCGACGATGCCGAAGGGCTCTATCTCGACGAGACGGTGCGCCGTATGGTGTCGACAGTGCGCAATTCGATGATCGAGACTGCCGAGCATCTTATCAACTCCGGAGAATATCCCGCTTCCGACTTTGCCAAGCAGTGGGCCAAGGAGCACAACCTGCCCGTGCCCGAAAACCGCTACGATATGGCCCGCGCCCTACTCAATCTCATGGAGGAAAAACTTCCCTCTAAGGTTACGCGCTACGAAAGCCTCACCGATATGCCCGCCATAGTGCTCTATCTCAAACTGAACGCGCTCACGGGCAATGCCGACGACCTCGCACATGCCGAAGCACTCATGGCCGAGGCAATGCCGCGCTACGCCGCGCTGTCGCGCTACGCCGCATCGCTCAATGCGTCAAGACTCCACTCTCTCGGCAACAGCGAGACTTTCGCGCTCCGATATGTGCCTATGCTTCTCGGTTTCCAAAATCACATCGACCTTGTGAAGCGTCTGCGCGAGGTGCCCGACGGAGAGCAATATATCAAGGCTCTGGCCGACCTCATAAGCATCGACAACGGCACATATGTCTACCATTGGCTCTATCTCGAAGATATGCCCACGGCAGAGCTTGAGAAATACCGCGAGCAACTGGCCGGCACCGGCTGGGACGAAGTGGCCGACAAGGCAATCACGCTCTCGTCGCTGCATGATGCCACAGGCATCGACCGCATGGGCCGCACCAACGACTTTGTCCGCGACTACGCCGTGTCGGTGTCCGATCTCAAAAGGCTCAACCCCGGCCTATGAAAAGAGTGTGTCTAATAACAAATGTTAAATCGAGGGTCCGGTATTTTGGTGCGGGTTTTCCACTGCCGTTTTAGGAGTGTACTGGATGTACACGACTGAAACAAAGTGGGAAAGACGCCCAAAAGACCGGCAGGAAGGTAACTTGTCGCGTTATTAATCACACCGTATTAAAGGATTGACACCCTTTTTTTAATTTTAGAATATGTCAATTAACAAATCTTTTAGCCCACGGCTTATCTTTGGTGCTTTTCGTGTAACTCTTCGGTCATGTGGCGTCTGCCACACTCCCTCATCGTTACGCAAAAATCACTCAAAGATAAGCCGCCCTCGTTTTTAACATTTGTTATGAGACACACTCTAATCGAGCAGCCGCCGCTGCTTTACCGTCTTCTTTTCCCCGAGGCTGTATGGCGTGTCAAACAGCCCGGGCGAAAAGTGGTGTATCTCACTTTCGACGACGGTCCCATCCCGTGTGTCACCCCCTGGGTGCTCGATCTCTTGCGCGAGCACGGCATAAAGGCCACTTTCTTTATGGTGGGCGACAACGTGCGTCGCAACCCTGCCTTGGCGCAGCGTGTCCGCGACGAAGGGCACAGCGTAGGCAACCACACCATGCACCACTTGCAAGGATTCAAAGTGAGGTCGACACACTATCTGCGCGATATCGCCGCCGCCAACGAACTGATAGGCTCTCATCTGTTCCGTCCGCCCCACGGGCTTATGCGCTGGGCGCAGGCCGCCGTGATAAAGTCGCACTATAACATAATAATGTACGACCTGGTCACGCGCGATTACAGCCGCAAGCTCACCCCCGACCGTGTTGTCGACAATGTGCGCCGGTTCACACGCAACGGTTCGATTATCGTCTTTCACGATTCTTTGAAGGCTTGGCCCAACTTGCAGACGGCACTCCCCCGCGCCATTCAGTGGCTCAAAGACGAAGGCTATGAATTCCTCCCCCTCGGCTGAGGCCGCACGGCTCATAAAAGAGGCCGTAATGGCCGAAGGAGCGTATGCCGCGGGCATAGCCCGGGCCGCGGGCGTAGATGCCGAAGCCGTAGAAATATACGACAGATGGATAGCCGACCGCAGGCACGGCTCCATGGCGTTTGCCGAACGCTATCGGGAAATCCGCCAAGACCCGCGTCTGCTGCTCGACGGCGCGCGCACCATAGTGTCGGCGGCATTCAACTATCATCATCTCTCGCCCGACCTCGGCGTGGCCGAATATGCCCGTGGCGCCGACTACCATATTGTGCTCCGCGACCATCTTGGCCGCGCGGCCGCCGCCATCGAGGCTGCTCTCGGCGGGTCGACGCGCGTATGCGTCGACTCCGCGCCCATCCGCGAGCGATACTGGGCGCGACGAGCCGGCCTTGGCTTTATTGGCATAAACAATCATTTTATCATACCCGGAGCGGGCTCGCATTTTGTCCTTGGCGAAATCTTATGGACCGGCGAAGCCCGGCCCGATTCTCCATGCGCCCTTACCTGCGGCGAGTGCATGGCATGTGTGGAAAAATGCCCTGTTTCGGCCATTCGCCCCGACGGCTCATGCGACACCTCGCGCTGCCTGTCGTATCTCACCATCGAGCATAGCGGCGACCTGCCCGCAGGCACCGACCTCCACGGGCGCCTGTTCGGCTGCGATATATGTCTGAAAGCGTGCCCTCACAACGCCACGGCTCCCCTCTCAAAAATCGACGAATTTTCCCCCTCGCCAACTCTCTCATCCTATCTCGCCGCCCTCCGCGGCGACACCACGGCTCCCGTATCCTTCCGTGCCGCCACCCGAGGCACCGCCCTCACACGCCTGCCTCTCCACCGGCTCCTCCGCAACCACAGCCGGCAAGATTGAAAACAAGAGAGCGTATATTGCATGGTCGAGAATCGCGTTACGATTCCCGGAACCAATCTGGATTATCGATGCGCAAGCCGGAGGCTCGCGTTCCTGCATGGGATGCGGGAACACAAGCCTCCGGCTTGTGAAAATTGCACATATGGTGACGCACGAACCGTCCAATGCGTTCAAATAAGCCATCACTATGGAGGAGAAGCGCGTATGCGCTTCAAGACAATAGCCGTGGGTGGAGCGACAGCGTAACCCACGGTGAAGCGATTTGATTCATTTTTGGTATTGGAGCGGAACGAAGTCGAGCGTTCTGCATCACGGTTGGCATAATCGAACGCTCCGGCCGGCCTCCGCTCCAAATCCCCGGTTGCCGACAACCTTTTTCCGTGGGTTCGGTCGAGGCTTCGCCACGCCCTCACCCACGGCTACTCTCGGAAATCGCTACGCGATTCTGTGATACACCCTTATTTGAACCGCATCGCACGAACCGTGAGTACCTACGATATCGGTGGTACAATGAGGGGGTCAGGAGACGGCGCCTTCGATGAGGCCTTCGGCCACGACGGCGGATGTGGCTTTGTTGGTGATGGTGTAGTGGATGGCGTTTGACACGGCGGCCTCGTTGAAGTCGGCTTCGATGATGTAGGTTGTCGAGGGCTCGCCTTCGAAAATCACTTCGGCTTCTTTGCGCAGTTTCGGATTTTTTTGATTGGAATAGAACACGAAGTCGGAATCGGACGAGAAGAATTCGAGCGATACGCGTCGTTGGTCGCTGCTTGTGTTTGCCTCGTGGGTATATTTCTCGATAAGTTGGCCTTTGATGGCTATTGGAAACAGGAGGACATGGCTGCTGCGACCGGTTTTAAAATTCCACGGCGCACGTTTGTATTCGGCTTCTTTTTCAATCCCGGCCTTAACCATTTCGGCGGTCATGACTATGCCTCGCTGCGCGTAGGCATTTATGAGGTCGTCGACAGGGCTTGAGCTTGAAATGTCGTAATAGAAATTGCGGAGGGCAAGGTGCTGCACGAAGTCCTTGTGCACCAATTGGTAGGCGGCGCCGGCCGAGATTGCCCCTCCGGCTCGGAGCGAGCCCATATCGGAAATCTGCACGTCGTAGTCCTGGCCGAGCACGTCGTAAACGGCTGTCTGCAAGCGGCTTTTGATAAGGAAGTTGCACGAGAGACCTCCGGCAAAAACCACGCGGTCGATGCGCGTCTTTGTCTTGGCATCGGCAAGGATTTCCTTAACTTTCGCCACGATGTTGTCGAAAGTGGGGTTGAATACCTTTTTGATGAAGTCGTCGCTGGTGTATTGGCAACCGTCCATAAGATACTCGCCGAGACGGGCGGCAGCGGCCTTGTGGCCGTTGTCGAGAAGCCAGCGGCGCAGCGATGCCTCGAATGAGAACGGCACGGATGGAAGTGAATGAATATCGCGTGAGTTTTTGATGCGGAGCCATGCGTCTTCCATGAGGATGCGGTTGTCGATATTTGCGAAATAGGGGGTGAGGATGGCCTCGCGCAGGTCGAAATCGGAGAGCGAGTCGTAGGCCACGCCGGCATCGGTTTTGAGGTCGCGGGTGAGGTCGCGGAGCATGTAGAGGTAGAAAGCCTCGTCGATGTCGTTGCCGCCGGCGGCGGAGCCGTCGGAGTTTACAACCATCTCGGCGCACCAGTCGGGATTGTCTTCTGTGCCGTGGTTAGCCTCGCGGAGAAGGCATATGTCGGTGGTGCCGCCACCGAGGTCGACCACAAGCGATGTGCGTCCTTCCTTGAAACCCACCTTTCCGTCGGCGGCTATATTGTAGAGGCTCCACACCAGCGGGCCTTCGGGCTCGGAGAGGATATGTGCCTGGGGGGTGAATACCTCGCGGGCTATGCGCACCATCACGCGCTTGTTGTCATCGGTCCAGATTGTGGGGATGGTGAGGCCCCATTTTATCTCGCTTGCCTCGACCGGACGCTCCACCAGGCCCGACACGCGGGCCAGACATTCGATTTTGAGCACGCGCAGGAAAATCTTGATGATGGAGATAAGCGGGAAATCGAGGGCTGCATATGTGTCGTTGCCGTGATAGAGCATCATCTTGAAACGCTCGAAGCCCACGAAATCGTCGCTGCCTATGAGGCTTTTGTAATTCTTGATCGCTTCCTTGCCCCATACGATATTGGGATTCTCGGACTGTATGACGCGCGAGGCGATGCGGAAGTCGGAGTCGGGCACGGCATCGAAATCGGCTATGAGCCTGTCGAGGAAGGCACGGGAGATGTAGAACCAGGTCGCATCCTTGGCATAGTCGCCGGTGGAGTGGATAAATGTGGGGGAGGAGTATTTGAGCGAACCGTCGTCGTTATGGTCGCTAACAAGACAGCATCCTGAGTTTGTGGAGCCGAAATCTACGGCTATCGCGGCAATATATGATGACATATGATCGGTTGTTTTTTCTGTGATAAATTTATTCGGCATCCATGGCTGTGAGGTGGGCGGCAATGCGCCGGAGGAGGGTTTCGTCGACGGATGAGGCTTTTGTCTCGAAACTGAGGCGGGAGTTGCCTGCGCCGTCGGGGGTGGTGCATACGAGGCGCACGAGGCCGTCGGCGTCGCGCGAGAGGGTGAACACCACGCGGTCGCCCACGGTGAGAGGCTCGGGGAAAGAGACGTCGCCTTTGAAGAATTCGGGCTGGCGGTTGTAGGCGAAGTGTTTGGCTGCCACATCGTTTTCTATTATCGTGACGGGAAGCGACGAGCCGGTAGCCGGCATGTAGCGGTTGAACGTGCGAGCCTCGATTACGACGGGGTCGGAGCGCAGAATCATGTTTTCCACTACGAGGCGGCCGTTTCGGTCGAGAGTGAGCAGTCCGTAGGCGTGACCGCGGTCGTCGAGGCGGATGTCGTAGTTTACGCCGCCTTCCACCAAGGCGAGGGCATAGCGTGCGGCTCCCTTGGCAATGGCCTGGTCGGGGTCGTTGAGCTCGGCCTTCACATCGGGGAGGTGCTTGGCGATGGCTTGCTTTATGGCTTTCATCTTCGAGGCTCCTCCGGCAAGGCACACGCGGTCGATGCGCAGGTCGGGGTTGTCGCGGCGAGCCTCGGCTATGGCGCGGTCAATCACGGCCATGGCGCGTGAAATTACCGGGTCGGTATATTGCACGAATTCGGCCACGTCGATGTCGATGGTCTCGACTTGCCCGTCATGTCCGGCCACGTCGATGGTCTGGAATCCTGCCGTGCAGAGGTCTTTTTTATATGTTTCGTATTGTACGAGGAGCGAGTCGGTAACTGCGGCTTCGTCGAAGGGGAAGCCTGCGGTCTCATAGGACATGCGTATAAGCTCCATGTCGAAGTTGCGTCCCCCCAGGCGCGGGTCGCCTTCGGAGGCGAGCACACGGTAGTCGGTGTCGGAGGTGCGGGTGATAATGCTCACGTCGAGTGTGCCGCCTCCCATGTCGAACACCATCACGGTCTCATCCACTCCGATATTGTAGGATATGGCGGCGGCGGTAGGCTCGTTGATTACTTGAAGCACCTTTATACCGGCTTGCTCGGCGGCAAGTTTTGTTTTCTGGCGTTGGATGTCGGAGCACACGGCGGGAACGGTAATCACGGCCTTGTCGGAGGAATCAAATCCCTGTCCGCTGCGGAAGGCGTTGGCATGGGATATGAGTTTGTGATATATGCAGGCGGCCGGTTCCACGGGCGATATGCGCCGGGGAGAGCCGCTTTGGTCGACGAGGTATTCGGATGTCATCTCGTCGAGGTGCATCTGTGTCTTGGCAAAGGCAACGACCGATGCTCCGTTGCCGCGCTCAATCTGGTTTTTGGCAGTAAGGCCTACCACGGGCCGTCCGCCGTGTCTTATGTTGAACCAAACCACCGACGGGGTGGTAGACTGGTTTCTCTCCGAGGGAATCACCTCGGGGTTCTTGCCGGCCTCGGCCACAGCTATGCACGACTCGCACGTGCCGAAATCAATACCGTAAACGCTCATAATACTACTGGCTGCTTTTTTAACCGCAAATTATTATTTTAACCGCAAATTACACAAATTTCATGAATTACGCAAATTTAAAGAGGATGACTTTGCAAGTGTCTGGAATTTTAGACTTTCTTCAGCAAAGTTTATAATTATGCCCTTTTCAAGTCCGGATGCCTTTAAATATCCAATAACTTGTGCCATTTCTCCGTTTCCTATCTGTGATATAGCTTTTAACTCGACAATGATATTGCCGAAACAAATAAAGTCCGGGCGTAAAGTTTTGTTAAGCAACTTTCCTTTATAAATGATAGGAAGTGTTTTTTCTCGATCAAAAGGGATACTCTTTAATTCCAGTTCAAAAGCGAAGGCTTCTTGATAGACCGGCTCTGTAAATCCCGGGCCAAGTTGCGAATGTACTTCCATTGCCGCTCCAATTATCCTATAAATCGGATTGTTTTTATCCGTGCTCATAATTTGCGTAATTTGCGGTTCAGAGATTTGTGTTGGTGCGGAAGGTGATGGTGGCGCGATTGTCGCCGGATATGACGAGGATGTTGTCGCCGTCGGCGAGCTCGATGGGGGCCGTGGCGGGGTTGGTGGTTTGGTTAACGAATACCATAGACGCGGTGCCTTCTTCTTCAAGTTCTTTAATGAAGAATTTGGAGCGGCGTCCGTCGACCACGGTGTCGATTACGAATTGCGACGGGCGCAGGACTATACCGGGGAGTATCACTTTTTGCCGCGCAGGCTCGGCCTCGTTGGCTTTTGCGGAGCCGAATACGTTGCGGCCTTCGTAGAGGCAGCACACGGCCATACGGTCGGTGACGAGGAATCCGCGGGGTTTGCGTCCCATCTGTTCTTTCTGTTTTTCGTAGCGTTCCTTGGCCAGGGCGACACGGCTGTCGAGCCATTGACGCATCTCATCGGTGGGTTCGCCGGCCACGGCTATGACTTCGAATCCACATTCCGGGCATGTACCCGATGCCGGGGCGTCGGCACCGCATACGGGGCATTTTATGGTATTATTGTCGGACATTTTATGATTAAGTAGATGTTAAAAATTAATTTATATTTACAAGCAGATATTGTTTTATTTCGACAGCCATATCTTCGGATGCTTTTTGGCCGCTTTCTTCCTCATCGTCAGTCACGTAGCTCGCTACGCTCCTTCCTCTTCGGAAGAAATCGCCTCAAAAATCATCTCGAATATATTGTCTGTTAATTTTTAACATCTACTTATTTTATTGTTTGGCTTACGGCGGCGAGGGCTTCGGCCACGTCGTCGTCGGTGAATACGGAGAGGTCGGCGTCGAGGTCGTCGGCTGTGCGGTCGGACTGCACGGATATGAGTGCGTCGGAGAGGTTGCGGGCCCAGCGTCCGTTGCCGTCGTCGCGCTTCATGCCGCTGCGGGCGCGGGCGATGCCTTCGGCGAGAGCGCGGGCGGTGGCTTCGGAGTCGGGTGTCATCATGCCGCCGAGGTTGGCGTTGACGATTTGCAAAAGTTCGTCGGCGGAGTAGTCCTCAAAGTTGACGTATGTTGTGAATCGGGATTTGAGACCCGGATTCGATGCTATGAAGCGTTGCATTTCGGCGGGGTATCCGGCGATGATTACAACGAGGCGGTCGCGGTTGTTTTCCATACGTGCAAGGAGGGTGTCGATGGCTTCCTGCCCGAAGTCGTTGCCGCTGTCGCCACGCTTTGCGAGGGTGTAAGCCTCGTCGATGAACAGGACACCGTCGAGGGCGGAATCTATCACGGCAGCCGTTTTCAATGCCGTCTGGCCGACGACGCCTGCGACAAGATCCTCGCGCATCGCCTCTATTACATGGCCGGAGCGGAGCAGGCCGAGTTCGCGGTAAATTTTACCCATGATGCGGGCCACGGTGGTCTTGCCCGTGCCGGGATTGCCGTAGAACACGAGGTGAGATGAGTTGATGGGGCGCACGGGCAAATTCTGCTCTTTCCTGCGGAGATTCACCGCCACGCGGTTGACGAGGCGGCGCACCTCGGTCTTTGCGGCTGCGAGGCCGATTAGGCTGTCGAGTTGGGCAAGACCCGACTCTTCCTGTTGCGCAGCAGCCACGGCTCCACGACGGAAACCGCTTACTTCCTGCAAGTTAAGCCCTTCGAAGTCCTCAGGGATGAGGACTGTGGCATCTGATGTGCGGCGGCGGCGGGCAACGGCGAGTTCCACCTTTTCGAATAGGTTGCGGACAAAACGGCCGTTGCCGAAATGATAGTTGGCATCGTTGGAGCGACCTTTGTATCCGAGGGCGTATTCCATGACCTCGTCGAGCACGGCGTCGACTTCGGGAGTAATGGTGTATTTCTTGCGGGCCGAAAGCAGGAAAATCTGCTTCAACTGGCCGGCGTCGTAGTCGTCGAAGTTGATATATGAGTTTACGCGCGAGGTGAGGCCATCGTTCATCTCGAACAGGCGGTTCATGTCCTTCTCGTATCCGGCAAAGATTACAACAAGGCGTTTGCGGTCGTTTTCCATGCGGGCAAGGAGTGTATTGATGGCCTCTTTGCCGAAGTCGTTCTCGCCGCCGTCGGCAAGACGGTAGGCCTCGTCGACAAAAAGGATACCGTCGAGGGCGGAATCGATCACATTGGATGTCTTTATGGCCGTTTGGCCTACGTAGCCGGCGACAAGGTGCTCGCGCGACACCTCGACGAGGTGGCCTTTCGACACCAGGCCCATGTCCTTGTAAATTCCGGCAATGATGCGGGCCACGGTGGTCTTGCCCGTGCCGGGATTGCCGTAGAACACGAGGTGCTTGTTCATTTCGGTGATGTCGTCGCCTCGTTCGAGACACATCTCGATATAGTCTTTGAGGCTCTCGATCTGCTGTTTCACGCCGTCGAGGCCGATTAGTTCGTTGAGCGAACTGAGGTTTGAGCCACGTTTTTTCACTGTTGAGTATATTTTGGAGAAAGATTTATGATTGACACGCTGCATCTCGGCCATCTGCGCCATGAAGGTGTCGATGGACGCGTCGATGCCCTTCTCGTTTACGATGGACAGTTGCTCGCAGAGGTCGTCGAGGTCGGCCCAGTCCACTTCGAGGGCGAAATCGGAGACCATGCGTGATTTAAGTACGGTGTTGCGCACATCGGCGGTGGTGGGGTCGGGCGTGACAAACGAATTAGCCATATTCAGGAGTTTGCTGCCTTCTTCACGGCGCGTGAAAAGATTGGCAAACCATCGTTGCAGGAATGGGCTTGGATGATTGTAGTCTTCCGAAAACAGGCGCAGCACTTCCTTGCGGCATCCGCCGGTGTTAATCATTATGATGAGATGATTGTCGTTGATGTCGGCAGTGTTAAGGCGCGCATTCTGGGTGAGTATTTTCAGTTCGGACACAAGGTGATTTGTCTGCGTGGGGTCAAACTCTGCCTCGCTTTCGGATGCCTCGATAATTATGGCCGTGTGGCGGCGGTTGGTGAGGTTGTAGACTATACAATCGATATTATGTGTGCGCTCCGAGCGGCCTTTCACATGCCAGAGGCCGTGGGCGTCGGCATAGAGATTGGAAGAGGGACGGCGCACGTCGACAGGGCCGTCGGGAATGGCTGACACACCCGGAGCCTTACCGCGTGTGCGGGCAAGGAGCCGGTTTCCGCGCTTGGAGCCTGTGATTGCAGGAGCGATCACCTCCGACGGCTGTCCGGCGGCAGCCTCCTCTTCTTTTGTCATGAGAAACCGCTCGAGCATTTTTTGCTCGAACGACTGGTGTCCGCCGTTTACATCATAGAATATGACAGTCTCGAACCCCTGTTTCTTCAGATAGAGGTGGAGTGCCTGGCGAAGATTGTAAAGGCGCAGTCCGCCGTCGATATACGAGTCGGGATAGGTAAACAGCGCCGATACAAAAGGCCGTTTCTTTATGTCGTATGATGCGAACCTGTTCATAAACCTGCTACTTGACCGGGTTGGCGACGCTGGATGCCGTGATAGTTGCGCGTGTTTTGGTTCACGGTGATGTTTCCGGGATTGAAAGGCTCGAGAGTCTCGGCACGGCAATGGCGGAACATCTTCATCTGCACTCCGGCCTCGGCGAAGTCGTTGGCGATGGACTCGTTGATGGTGCGCATAAGGTTCTCGTCCATAAAGGTAGTGGAGTCGACGCGGAAATACACCTCGTATTCGCCGGGCTGCGAGCCTTGGTTTACAATCACCTCTACCTCGGCGCCGTCGACAAAGCGGCGCAGGCGCACCACGTAGGCCTCGCGGCGGTCGGCATGGTCGAAGCCTTCGCCCACAAGCTGGAATCCGTGGTCTTCCTGCAAAATGTCGGAACAGGTTTGGCCCTGTGCCACGCGGTTAAGCGAATGGTTGTATTGCTCTCGGGCCTGAACGAGGAGCAACTGCTGGATGCGGTCGAGTTCGGCGAGGCGTTTTGCGTCGCGGCGCAGGTCGGCCTCGGTGTAGGAGGGGTTGGAGCGCCCGGCCTCGATGGCGTCGGAAACGCGGTTGACTTCGTCTTCGAGCACCTTATACTGGCCGTGGGTCCAATAGTCCATGTCGATAAGCTCGCCTTCCTGAGCGGGAAGGTCGTCGAAGAATGATGTGCGGGCCTGGCGGATGTCGGCCTTGATTTTCTCGGCGGTCTTCACGGCTTCGAGGTGCTGCATGTGGTACACGGCGCGTCCGCGGGCCACTTTCACATCCATGATAAGGATGTCGTTGAGGGCGTTGGCGCATACCATCTCGATGGCGGCCGAGCCGAAAGTCTTTCCGGCAAGCGAGGCCACGCGCTCTTGCACGGAGGCGAACTCGCGGGGCGCGAACTTGAAATAGTCAGGGTTGGTCTCGCAGATTGCAAACTGACGCGTGAGTTCGGCATAAAGAGCCTGGGCGGTGTTGGCTCCGGCGCGCATTTCGGCGTTGATGCGGGCCACGCTGTCGGCGGCATCTTTCACGGCTTGGTCGAGGCCGGCCATGGCGCGCTGTGTCTCGTCGGCCGACGACGTGGTGGACGCTATCGACTGAGCGACACGGCCGGAGGCATTGGTTATAGCCTCGATGTTGCGACGACGGGAATCGGAAAGGCGGCTTAAAAAACGGTCGGAATCGGCTCGCACCTCATTGAGCGCCTGCTCGGTGCGAAGCCGTGCGCGTTCCATTTCCTGAGAGTTTCCTGAGCGCCATTCGGCTATTTCTCGTTCGTTTGCCAAAAAGGTGGCGGAATCCATATAAGTGTGATCGGCTGACATAGTTGTGATTTTTAAGTTGAGAAGTTGGGGAGTTTGGAAGTTGGGGGTGAAAGTCGTTATTCTGTTTCCTGCGCCGACGAGTCGGGGAGGTGAATGGTTTTGCCGGGGGCGGAGAAGGGGATGTCGTCGACGATTATGTCTTCGGCGCGGTTGCGGCCTACGGTGAATGATATATTGTTGGCCTGCAACTGGGCGAGCACGCGCTGGAGCAGTACGTCGGCAAGTTTCTCGTCGACGTAGGCTCCGTATGATATGTTGTAGGTGCAGAGCGAGTCGGTAGGCGACATCGGGGTGAAGACAAACTGTATTTTTATGAGGCTCTGCGGACTGTCCATCTGCACGACGAAAGCGTCGCGGTCGTCGTCGTTGTTGAACCCGATGGTGACAAGGCGGAAACCGAAATCCTCGCATAGCACCAGGGCAGTGAGCCGTCCCATTGCCTCGATGTATTCCGACAGGTTGGTGCGGTTGAGTACCTCGGCGAATATCTGCTCCCCTTCGTCACGGAGCCGTGTGAGCGTTTCCATGTCCTCTTTGAGCTGGGCCGTGAAATAGTCGGAAGCCAGCTCGCCCGACACGATGCGTGCTTCAAGGTTGCGCAGATTGCCCTCGGCTTGTGAGAAGCGTCCGTGCGACCAGTAGTTCATGTCGATATGATGCTTGTTTTCGGCATCGAAATATATTTCGTCGCGCCAATGGGCGTATTGCTCGGAGATGGCCTTTACCTGGTCGCGGGCAATGATATAGTGGAGGCGGAATTCGGCGCTCTCGCGCTCGACATTCGAGCGGAAACCGTTGAGCTCGAGCGAGCCGTTCACGGCCAAAGCTTGGCAGGCATCGTCGGAAAGGGCGCCGGAGTCGATTTTCTGTATTGTGCTTATTATTTTTTGCAGTCCGTCGGGAGCAAATTTGTTGAAAATGGGGTCGTTGGCCACGGAGTTGAATTCCTCGACAAGGGTGTTGCGGAGTTCGGCCGCCGTAAGCGATGCCTGCTGCTTTCGGCGGTTTATCTCGTCGATTTGCTCGGTGAGGCGGTTTTGACGCTCGATCGCGCTGTTGAGTTCGCGCCGCAGACGGTTGAGAGTCTTGCGAAGTTCGTTGATTTCGCGCTCGTTGCTGTGCAGGGCGCGGATTGCCTCGTTGTAATGAGCGACAAGGTCGTCGAAGGCGGCACGGGCCTGAGTGCGTTCGCGGTCCCAGGCACGCATTATGCGGTCGAGCAGGGCAAGCACCTCGCGTGGGTCGGCCTTGCCTCCGTTGCGGCGAGCCTTGGCCAGGTCGCGCTGCATTTGGGCATACTCGGCATTGCCCACCCAGACGCCTGAGTGGTTTTCGGGCTGCCAGTCTCCGTAAAGATTTGAGCGGTAAGGTGATGTGGCCATGATGGATTATGTGGGTATGCCTATTGTTAGTACTTCGTAGTCGCCAAGCAGGTGAATCTCGCGGCTGCGCGGGCCTGTTCGCAGTTCGTCCTCATAAGGGAGAAGGGCAGGGGAGAGGAAATGGAGGCGCTGGTTTGATGAGCCCCGCAGGCCGATGCCGTCGTTGAGTTCGTCGACATATTCGCCGTCGATGAGCAAGTCGGTTTGGGCAAGAAGTGCTTTTTGGCCCGGAGTGACGAGTTCTTCGAGGGTTCGTCCGGTAAATACTATCACATTTATTTCGGGAAGCGTCTCGCGCACGATACGGCACATTTCGGCCAGGGCGTCGGCCTGGAGCATCGGCTCTCCGCCGCTTAGGGTGATGCCCGAGGGGGCGGCATCGATGATGATACGGGCAAGCGCGGAGGGCGAGGCCGAATGCGCGCCGATGCCCTCGCGCAAGTCGGGCGAGGTGCATCGCGGGCAATTTTTGTCACAGCCCTTAACCCAGAGCACGAAACGCGCTCCGGGACCAAGCGAACGGGCGTCGGCCCAATAATATCCGTATCTTATTTCTTGCATCAAACTTCGATTTCTTCAATTTCTCCGTTGGAAGGAGGGGTTGAGCCCGGCGCCGATGCCGGCGGTGCGGCGGGAGATGTGGAATCGGAGGCGAGTTCCACGAGGTCGGCAAAATTTTTGCGTTGCCGGGTGTCGACCGCCCCTTTTATAATGCGTTCGAGGTGCGATAGCGCGTCGTTGGCAGTGGCGCGGAGTTGGCTTACGGTGTCGTCGGCCGGGAGATATGTGCTTATCTCCTCGCGGACATCGTCGATGCAGCGGCCACGGGCTTTTACCTCGTCTCTGAGGGCAGTGGCCTCGGCTTCCACTTCTTCGAGGCGGGTGCGCAAGGCCGAAGCCTCCTCGGCAAGGATACGTGTGGCGTTTTGACGCGTCTCGTCGATTTTTTGCTTGAAACTTTCCACAAAACCGTCTTTTTCGACACGCTGCAAGGCTTCTGCTGCCACTTCAAGCATGATTATGGCTTCGCAGGCTGTGCGCAGACGCTTGTCCGAGACAAAGTTAGCGTCGATTGAGGCCTGTATTTTTTGACGGAATTCATCGAGAGGGTCGGTTCCGACTATCAGTTCGGGGAGTATGTCAATCATGTTCTATGTTTGAGAGCGGTTGCAGTTCTATTGTTCGGAATATGTCGGGACGCAGGCTTACGGTGCGTACCGGGCCTGAGGCCGATACTATATCGTGGGCAATGTTGCCCATGGCGTCGATTGTGGCGCGATAGCGGGCTCGTTTGGCGGGCACGCCGCCTATGTATATTTCGGCTGCGTCGTCGGCCGTCGGCATCACCACGTCGAATTCCCGGCCGAATGTGGCCTCGAATGTCGGGCCGGCGCAAAGGGTGGGGGCGCTGTCATAAAGCACGGAGTCAGGGGCAAGTCGCCGCGGCTCATCTTCTATTGCCACAGTCTCGGGTTCGCGCCCCGAAATGACGGACGCCGCATGGAGCAGGGGCACGGCTTCGGGGGCGAGCATCACGGCCGTGAAGCATCCCCGGCTCACTCCGGCCTGCTCGAGGAAATGCTCGAGGCGGCTGTTGAGGGTGCCAAATGTGGATGCGTCGGAGTCGGAAATCGGCAGAGAGTCGTAGGCCACGTCGTAAGACGGACGGCGATATACCTGGTCGAGCCATGCAGGGTCGGCTTTAAAGGCCGGCATCTCGAATTCTGTGATTTCGATAATGCGCGCGCGGCCAAACCTTTGTTCGGCACGGCATGCCACGGCCCGGTTGCCGTCGGCGGCCACGAGCATATTGGAAATGCCGTCGGACATGTGGCCGATGACAGAAGCGAGCATCGCCTCCGGCGCAAACACGTCGGCGCGTCCGTCGGCAAAAGCCCGGGTATATTCCTGATATGATATAGTCATTTGTCTGTTTTATGGTATGGATATGGGGCTGCCGGCAGGGCAAGGCAATCCCCTACGCAAATATAGAGATAATTCTGCAATTTTTCGTTCATATACTCCAAAAAATATTATTCAAGGGCTTGCCGGGTATCCGGCAAGCCCTTGAATAATGGATATTGTAGTGATAATTGTTATAGGGCGAGAGGTGTGTATTCAAGGCCGAAGGCTTCGGCTACGCCTCGGCAGGTGATTTTGCCGTCGACCATGTTCACGCCGTCGGCAAGGCCGGCATCGGCGCGGCAGGCCTCGCGCCAGCCAAGGTAGGCGATGCGCAGGGCGTAAGGCAGCGTGGCGTTGGTCAGCGCCAGGGTGGAGGTGTAGGGCACGGCGCCGGGGATGTTGGCCACGGCATAGTGCACGATGCCGTCGACCTCATATATCGGGTTGGAGTGGGTGGTGGGGTGCGATGTCTCGAAGCATCCGCCTTGGTCTATGGCCACGTCGACAATCACCGTGCCATGGCGCATGAGCCCGAGCATGTCGCGGGTAATCAGCTTGGGCGCTTTCGCTCCGGGAATGAGCACCGATCCGATAACGAGGTCGGCCGAGGGGAGTTCCAATTCTATATTGTGGGAGGAAGAAAAGAGGGTCTTGACATTGGCCGGCATCGTCTCCGACAGATGGCGCAGCGTGGGCAGGCTTATGTCGGTAATGGTCACGTCGGCGCCTAAGCCGGCGGCCATGAGCGCTGCATTGCGGCCCACTACGCCTCCACCAAGGATGAGCACTTTTGCGGGCTTCACACCCGGCACTCCGCCGAGGAGGACGCCGCGGCCCCCTTGCGGCTTTTCAAGGAAACGCGCGCCTTCCTGCACCGACATGCGGCCTGCCACCTCGCTCATTGGAGTGAGCAGAGGGAGGGTGCCCTGGCGGTCGCGCACGGTTTCGTAGGCTATGCACACGGCGCGGTTTGCCATCATGGCATCGGTGAGCGGACGGTCGCAGGCGAAGTGGAAATAGGTGAACACCACCTGGTCGGCACGTATCAGGTTATATTCCGGCTCGATAGGCTCTTTCACCTTGATTATCATTTCGGCGGCGGCATAAGTTTCTTCGATTGTAGGAAGAATTGAGGCACCGGCGCGGATGTAATCGTCGTCGGTAAATCCCGAGCCTTCGCCGGCCGTGTGCTGGACAAACACGGTGTGGCCGTGGCGGATGAGTTCTTTTACTCCGGCGGGCGTTACGCCTACCCTGTTCTCATTGTTTTTAATCTCTTTGGGGACACCGATTTTCATGGTAGTAATTGATTTAGGTATCAGTTATGAGGTATCGCCCAAATATACGTAAATTCCAATCAAACAAAAAATAGAATTAGCATTTTTTAATTAAAATTTAATATTGTTAACTTGTAATAGTTGTATTATTTAAAGTTTTACGTTTAGGAATCATAATATGTTAGAAATTTGTTGTATCTTTGTAGCCAAGAACTTAAACCTATCCAGACATGGCAAGACCTATTAAAGAAACACCAATACTCTTTGGTCCTGATGCCAGGCGATTTGAAGAGCGAATGCAAGCCCCTCCGAAGGTTTCTCCTTCAAAACGTGCTCAAATCCGCCGGTCTTATGAGACTGTCATGAAAATGATGGTCAACTGAATTTATGACCCGAGAAGAATTTCAAGACAGATGCAGGGTTCGCCGTTTAGATATCGGCGATTCCGTGTCGGCTTTTGATTGTTACGATGAAGACTTAAATGATTTTATTCTAAATGAAGCAAGTCTTTACCGCAACGCTTTGTTATCAGTTACATACGTGGTCGAAGATAAAATCACCGACGAGGTATTAGCTTATTTCAGCTTGTCGAATGACAAAATATCCATATCCGATTTTGAAAACAAAACCGACTTCAATCGTTTCAGAAAGCACAAATTTACCAATCAAAAACGATTAAGAAGTTATCCTGCAATTAAAATCGGACGTCTGGCAATAGCCAAATCGGCACAGCGGCAGTCTATCGGCACTTATCTTTTGGAATTCATAGAAGATTTCTTTATCGTGGACAACAAATCCGGTTGTAGATTTGTAACGGTTGATGCTTACGCTGATGCGATACCGTTTTACATCAAAAATAATTATCTATTCCTAAATAACGACGACGAAGACAATCGTACAAGAGTGATGTATTTCGATCTTGCGTCACTTTTGTGATATACCCTATTTTTCCATTGAGCGAATATATGCAGTGAGCCGCGGAGCTACGAGCGAACGTGTGTAGTGGCTGATGATGCGGTTTTGGACGGATGCGGAGAGGGTGTTGATTTGCCCCGATTGCAAAATTTCTGCCATGCGTTCGGCATAGTCTTTTGCGTCGAGCGAGTCAATTACCAACGACTTATCTCCGATTATAGAGGCATTGAAGCCGACATCGCTCGCTACCGGCACAGCTCCGCAGGCCATGGCTTCGGTCAAGGCATTGGAGTGACCCTCATATGCTGTCGGAAAAACGAAAAAGTGAGCCGCTTGAAGTACACCCACTATATATTCGAGCGATTGTGGTCCGTGATAGCGGATGGCATCCGCCGGCAAGCCCGATTCTTCGACGGCGCGGTCGAGCAATGTCTTGTATTCGGGGTCAACGCCACCTATTATATCAAGCCGCGCGCCGGGATATGAACGCCGCAGCAGCGCGGTGGCACGAATCACTTGGTCGACATTTTTCGAAGGAGCTACACGCCCGAAGTAAACAAGCCGGATTTCTCCGTCGATATTGCGGGGTTTAAGCGTACTGATAAATTCGTCGTCGATAAAGTTGGGGTAATAAAAAGAGTCTCGTCCGAGTTTTTCCTTTATGAAATCGACAAAACATTCGCCTTGGCAAAGCACACCGTCGGCGAGGCGGAATATCTCGAGTTGCTTGTGTCGGTAAGCATCGTCGCGTTTGTCATACACCTCGATCATGCTGCCGTTGCGTATCTCATATACTACCTTGCGGCCAAGAGCATGGGCGGTGCGTACAAGCAGAAGTTCGATGTCGATAATTTTGTCGTAAAATCCTACTATATGCACCACCGCGCGCGGGTGAGCCAGCATCTTGGCAACCAACGACGCGTAGGTGCGGGCAAACGACAGGGCATAGCGCCATCTGGATCCAAGATTCACGGCTTTTTCCACGCAGTAAACCTTAAATCCGGCATCTTCATAAATGCCGAGGGTGCGTCGGCAGCCCATTTCGGCGCCACCGACTTTGTATTTCTCTATGCCACGGCCAAGTGGCGCATAAAATATCACTTCCATGTAATTCACGCGAGAGGGTTTTCGGATGATTTGAACCAACGGGCAAACTCGGCGGCGCCTGTCACCAATATCTTCATAATCAAAAAAACGTTTTACAATAATTAACGCTTCCGCGCGTCGTTTTATTGTACTATCGCTTCCCGTTTATCGCGTCTGCGTAAGCCTGGCGGTAGCGTTCCACCTGCAAGTCAACCGAATACAAATCTTTCATCGCCCGGCGAAAAACAGATCTGTCCGGATTTTCTTCGGTCGCGCGCAGCACGGCTCTCGCCAAGGCGTCGGGGTTATCCTTTTCAACGACCAATCCACGGCGGCCACCGTCCACCACCTCCACCGGGCCGGCAATGTCCGAAACCACCATCTTTAATCCCGCGGCCAGTCCTTCGGCTATAACAAGCCCGAATCCTTCGGTGCGCGCAGGGTGCACCATTATGTCGTATGTGCACAGCGAGCCATACAACTCACGCCGCGACAATCCTCCGTGAAAAAACACAGAATCGGTAATGCCTGATTCAGATGCCATATCTTCAAGCATCTGCCGGTCGGGACCGGTGCCTATGAAATGAACCTCATATCCTGCATGCCCGTCGCGTTGCAGACGGGCGAGACATTCCAGCAGCAAGTCTTGCCCTTTGATGCCGACATTCAACCTCCCCACCTGCACCAGACGCACTTTGCCGTCGGCCGTGCTGTCTTGTTTGAATTTGATGGCATCTACATCCACGCCATTGGGTATGGTGACAATCTTTGATTTTGCATTTCGGCGTTTCAGATCATCGGCCACCGCATGTGAGATAGCCACGGCAGTGACCCCGCCATGCAAATTTTCGACCGGAACCGACAAGGCGTGTGCCGTGAAAAACAATGCCTTCGCCGCATGTCGGGAAATCACTTTCAGCAAGTCGTGGTTATGTACATGGATCACATCCGGGCGCAAGCGTGCGAAAAGACTGTAAAGACGCACCAGCCACCAGATGCTTTTCGAGCCCGGACGGCGTTCGAGCCTCACCACCTCGACATCCGGTGCGATAGTGCCGAGCAGGTTTTTGTCATATATATTATTGACTATGACGACAAAAACCCGGTCTGTCCGGCACTGCCGGTTCACAATGTCGACGAGCATGGTCTCTGCACCTCCGACCTCGAAGCTCCATATGCAATGAATCACTGTCATAACCATAAAACGCATCTCGCACCGTTTTATTGTATCTTAGTAAATGTCATTATATCCAAATAGTTTTTGAAAAGCTGAAAATGTGGTATTATTTATGATTACCGGGGTGTAGAAGCAAAATATTCGGGGCTTTTCTTGGCTATTTCGGATTTTTAACGTAATTTTGTGGAAATTTGACGATAATGGACTTCGACTATCACGGCACATTCGCCCGTATCAAGGCCAAGACCTCGATTCTCGCCGACCGCTACACGATGCTTATCAAGGAGAAAAATGAAGCGGACGCGCGAATCGCCGAACTTGAAACGGAACTGGCAAAAGCCAATGCGAAAATAGCGCAACTAAGCGTTGACCTGGAATACCTCCGTGTAGTGTCGACTATCGCGCCAAACCGCGACCAGGTGGAGCAGGCGCGCGCCATGATTCGAAATCTCGTGCGGGACATTGACCGCTGCATTGCCGACTTAACCGACTAATCACCATAAGCAACCGATGAAGGATTCGCAACATATCTCCATACGCATAGCCGATACACCCCCTATCGGCCTGGACATACGTCCCGACCGCGAGGAGATGGTGAGACGAATCGAAAAAAACATCAACACCGTATGGGCCCGCTGGTGCGACGACTTTTCCGACCGCACCCCACACGAAGTGCTTGCGATGGTGACTTATCAATATGCCAAACTTTACTACGAACTTGTGGAACGCGTCGAGGCCAACGAAGAAGCCATCGGCGATTTCGAGAATTTTCTCGACGAAGCCATCCATCGTGTAAGCTGACAGCATTCTCCCGGCAATCAGACCTGTCTATTACGGCCCCGCACTCCCCGCCTCAGAGGAGCGTGTGGTCTTTCTTATTTTTACAGACAAAATTTAATAATTAACCCAACTGCTTACAAATCAGTTTTATATGTCATCAATATTAATCATAATCATTTGTATCGTCGTGGCCGCAGCCGCAGGAGCCGGCGCCACGATGCTTATCCAGCGCTCCCTCGCCCGCACACGCGCCAAATTAATTATCGAGGAAGCACAGCGCGATGCCGACGACCTTAAAAAAACAAAAATCCTCGAAGGACGCGAAGAAGCGCTCAAAATCACTTCCGAAGCCGAGAAAGTGGCAAACCAACGCCTGTCGAAAGCGCAGTCGGTGGAGGCCAAGCTCAAACAGCGCGAGCTCCAGCTCAACCAACAGCAGAGCGAGAACCAACGCGCCAAAAATGAGATAGACTCGCAGCGCACTCGCCTCGAGGAGCAAAACGCCCGCAACGAAGCCCGCAAGACCGAGCTCGACAAGCTCACGGCCCGTGCACAGGAAGAGCTCGAGCATATCTCGGGCTTGTCGTCGGAAGAAGCAAAGGAAAAACTCATCCAGAGCCTCAAAGACGAAGCCAAGACTGCCGCCGCCTCTTACATTAACGATATTATGGACGAAGCCAAGATGACGGCCAACAAAGAAGCCAAGCGCATCGTGGTGCAGTCGATTCAGCGCGTTGCCACCGAAACCGCTATCGAGAACTCGGTGACCGTGTTCCACATCGACTCCGACGAAATCAAGGGCCGCATCATTGGCCGCGAAGGCCGTAATATCCGCGCTCTCGAAGCCGCCACAGGCATAGAAATCATTGTCGACGACACCCCCGAGGCTATCGTGCTCTCCGGTTTCGACCCCGTGCGCCGCGAAATCGCGCGTCTTGCCCTGCATCAGCTCGTGGCCGACGGCCGCATCCACCCCGCCCGCATCGAGGAAGTTGTGGCGAAAGTGCGCAAGCAAGTAGAGGAGGAGATTATCGAGACCGGCAAGCGCACCGCCATCGACCTCGGCATCCACGGCCTTCATCCCGACCTTATCCGCCTTGTGGGTAAAATGAAATACCGTTCATCTTACGGCCAGAACCTGCTTCAGCACTCGCGCGAGACAGCCAACCTCTGCGCCATCATGGCCTCCGAACTCGGCCTCAACCCCAAGAAAGCGCGTCGCGCAGGCTTGCTCCACGATATAGGCAAGGTGCCCGATGAGGAGCCCGAACTGCCGCACGCAGTGCTCGGTATGAAACTCGCCGAAAAATACAAGGAAAAACCCGAAATATGCAACGCCATCGGCGCCCACCACGACGAAGTGGAGATGACATCGCTCCTGGCTCCGATCGTGCAGGTGTGCGACGCCATCTCGGGTGCCCGTCCAGGCGCTCGCCGCGAAATCGTCGAAGCCTATATCAAGCGTCTCAACGACCTCGAACAGCTCGCGCTGTCGTATCCCGGCGTAATCAAGACTTACGCCATCCAGGCCGGCCGCGAGCTTCGCGTGATTGTCGGTGCCGACAAGATCGACGATGCCGAGACCGAAAAGCTCTCTACCGAAATAGCGCGCCGCATCCAGGACGAGATGACATATCCGGGACAGGTGAAAATCACCGTTATCCGCGAGACACGTTCCGTATCGTTCGCAAAATAAAAAGCGCGACTTATGGACGATATTATTGACATTCCCGACATCGACGATCTCGACATCCCCGAAGAAGAGCCCGACAAGGCCCCGATGGCCGAAGGCTCCATCTCGGCGTCGGATCCGTCGACACGGCATAAGCTCCACTGCTTCAACTGGCTTGAAGACATCCCCGGTGGATATGCCGACTCCGATATGGTCGAGGTGCAGTTTAAGAACACCCGAAAGGGATTCTACCGCAACTCCACCAACATACCCCTCGAAATTGGCGACCTTGTGGCCGTAGAGGCCACTCCCGGACACGACATAGGCACCGTAACCCTTACCGGCGCCCTCGTCAACCTCCAGATGCGAAAGGCCAACATAAAGCCCGGCACGGAGATAAAACGCATATTCCGGAAGGCAAAGCCGGCCGACATTGAAAAGTACGAGGAAGCGCGCGCACGCGAGACCGACACCATGATACGCTCCCGCAAAATCGCCGAAAGCCTCGGGCTGAACATGAAAATCGGCGACGTAGAGTATCAAGGCGACGGAAACAAAGCCATTTTCTACTACATAGCCGACGAGCGCGTCGACTTCCGCCAGCTCATCAAGGTGCTTGCCGAGACATTCAAGGTGCGTATCGAGATGAAGCAAATCGGCGCCCGTCAGGAAGCCGGCCGCATCGGCGGTATCGGCCCGTGCGGCCGCCCGCTGTGCTGCTCGTCATGGATGTCCAACTTTGTGTCGGTGGCCACATCCGCCGCCCGATTCCAGGACATTTCGCTCAACCCTCAGAAACTCGCCGGACAGTGCGCCAAACTCAAATGCTGCCTCAACTTCGAGGTTGAGACCTACATCGAGAGCGTGAAGCACCTGCCTCCGCGCGACATCCGCCTCGAAACGGCCGACAATACATATTTCTATTTCAAGGCCGATATTTTCAAGCGCGAGATTACCTACTCAACCGACAAGTCCATCGCCGCCAACCTCGTTACCATCACGGCTGCCCGCGCTTTCGAGATTATCGAACTCAACAAGCAGGGCGAGAAGCCGCTCACGCTTTTGCCCGAAGGCACTGAAAAGGCGCCGGAGAAAAAGGCTTTCGGCGATATTCTCGGCGACGACGACCTTACCCGCTTCGACAAAAAGAAGAAAAAGAAACGCGGCGGGCAGAATCGACCCGACGGAGGCAAGCCACGCGACGCCAGGCCAAAGGACCGACCCAAGGAAAAGCCGCAGGAACGGCGCGAAAAACCGGCCTCCGACCAGAAGCAACCCCGGGCCGAAGGCGACGCTCCGCAGCAGCCTCGAAATAAAAAACGCCGGCCAAAAGGGCCGCGCCCCGACAAAGGCTCCGGCTCGCCGCAGACCCCGAAATCTGAAAATTAAAATCCATAAATGAATAAGGTCCCGATAATATTATCGGCCATTGCCACGGCAGCCCTTGCAGGCTGTACATCGTCGGAGCAGAGCGACTATAATGCGCTCGGCCCCGACGGCTGGGCTTATGGCGACACCATCCGGTTCTTCAACTCCGAGGCCGACACTGTCGCCCTCGACGGCTCGCTTGCCGTGGCCGTGCGCCACACCAACGGCTACCCGTATTCCAACCTTTGGCTCGAAATCACCCTGCCCGAGGCCGACACCGTGCGTGTCGACACCGTCGACGTCAGGCTGGCCGATACCTTCGGGCGGTGGTATGGCACCGGAATCGGAGTAAGCTACCAGCGCATCGACACAATTTATCCGTCCATCTCCATCCCGGCCGGCGCGCCCGTGACGGTGCGGCACATAATGCGTGTCGACACCGTGACCGGTATCGAGCAAATCGGACTTATCCTCACCCCCGAAAACGCCATCGACAAATAATGCAACTTCTCCTTCTATCTCCCGACGAATTCAACCTGCGCATTGCCAAAGTGCGCGAGGCCATGACGGCTGCCGGCATTGAAGCCGCCGTGGTGCAGACAAACGCCAACCTCTACTATCTCACAGGGCGTGTGTTTTGCGGCTACATCTATATCAGCGCCGACACGGCAGTCGACCCGGTTTTCTTCGTGAAACGCCCCGTCGTGCTCCATGGCGACAATGTTGTGCGGATTCACAAACCCGAAAATATAGCGTCGGAACTCGCCCGCGCCGGCATACACATTCCCAATGCCATCGGTCTTGAACTGTCGCTGGTGCCATACAGCATGGCGTTAAGGATGCAGGCCGCCCTCGGCGCCTCGTCGATAACTGATGTAAGCGGGGCTTTAATGGCCGCCCGTGCCGTTAAAACGCCCCACGAGCTGAGCCTGCTCCGTGTGTCCGGAGCCAAGCACGACGCTGTCTACCGCAAGATTCCGCGGCTGTTCCGTCCGGGCATGTCCGACATCGAGCTTCAAGTCGAAATCGAACGCGTAGCCCGTCTCGAAGGATGCCTTGGCCAGTTTCGCGTCAACGGGCAGGATATGGAGATTTTCATGGGCAACGTCCTTGCCGGAGAAAACGCCGACGCTCCCTCGCCCTACGACTTTGCCATGGGCGGAGCCGGTCTCGACCCGTCGCTTCCCGTAGGCGCCGACGGCACGATTGTGCGCCCCGGCATGTCGGTAATGATCGATATGAACGGCAATTTCACCGGCTACATGACCGACATGACACGCACATTCGCGCCCGCGCCCCTCGAAGGCCGCGCCCTCGACGCCCACAAGCTGTCTGTCGACATATGCCGCGAACTCGCGCGCATGGGCCGCCCCGGTATAGCCGCAGCCGACCTCTACAACCGCGCCGTGGCGATGGCCGAGGAAGCCGGACTTGCCGAATTCTTCATGGGCCACCGCCAGCATGCCGGATTCGTGAGCCACGGCGTAGGCATAGAGATAAACGAGCTGCCGGTAATCGCGCCCCGCTCCAAGGCAATTCTTGAAGCCGGAAACGTGATAGCTCTCGAGCCCAAATTCGTTATTCCCGGCATAGGAGCCGTGGGCGTAGAGAACACCTACGTTGTAAACACATCCGGCGACATGGAAGCCATCACGCGCTCTCCCCAGGAAATAATCATCTTCGAAGAATAATCCCGTCGCCGGCCAACCCCGGCCCCCGTTCCCCGCGTTTCAACGCGGGGCCTCCCCAACTAAAAACTCCCCAACTCCCCAACTAATAATGAACCTCGGACATCTTCTCACCGACCCCGTATTCACGCGCGTAGGAGCCACTGCCAACCGTCTCGGACGCCAATGCTTCGTCGTTGGCGGGTATGTCCGCGACCTCATGCTCCACCGCCACTCCAAGGATATCGACTTCGTAACCGTCGGCTCCGGCATAGAGCTTGCCGAGGCCGTGGCAAAAGACCTCGGCCGCGGAACGCACATAGCCGTATATGCCAACTATGGCACGGCGCAAGTCCATCGCGGGCAGCTCGAGCTTGAATTTGTGGGCGCGCGCCGCGAGTCCTACGACCGTACATCGCGCAACCCCGTTGTCGAGGATGGCACTCTCGAAGAAGACATCTCCCGTCGCGATTTCACAATAAACGCAATGGCAATATCGGTAACGCCCGACTCATTCGGCGAGGTTATCGACATGTTCGATGGCGTCGACGACCTGTGCGACCGCATAATCCGCACCCCCCTCGATCCCGACATAACATTTTCCGACGACCCGCTGCGCATGATGCGCGCCATCCGCTTTGCTGCACAGCTCGGATTCACCATCCACCCCGACACATTCGAGGCAATTAAGCGCAACGCCGCCCGAATCGAAATAATCACGCCCGAGCGCATCTCCACCGAGCTCGAAAAAATAATGCTCTCGCCCAAGCCATCCATCGGCTGGGACCTCCTTCATAAAAGCGGGCTTCTCAAACTCATTTTTCCCGAGCTCGAAGCCATGGCCGGAGTGCAGGTGATGCGTGGCCGCGGACACAAGGACAATTTCTACCACACCCTCGAAGTGCTCGACAACGTGGCCGAAAAATCCGACAAACTGTGGCTCCGGTGGGCCGCGTTGCTCCACGACATAGCAAAACCCGTGACAAAACGCTGGGACGACAAACTCGGATGGACATTTCACAACCACAATTTCATCGGCTCGAAAATGGTGCCCGCAATCTTCCGTCGCCTGAAACTGTCGATGGGCGGCGAGATGAAATATGTTCAGAAACTCGTCGAGCTCCACATGCGTCCCATGACCCTTGTCGAAGATGAGATTACCGACTCGGCAGTGCGCCGTCTTATCCACTACGCCGAAGACGACCTTGCCGACCTTATGATTCTTGCCCGCGCCGACATCACCTCCAAAAACATGGCCAAGAAACAGCTGTTTCTCGCCAATTTCGACATCGTGGAGCAAAAATTTGCCGACATCCTCACAAAAGACGAGGACGCGAAGTTCCGTCCGGCGCTCGACGGCAAGGATATAATGCGCATTTTCGGCCTTGGCCAATGCCCCCTCGTGGGCCGGCTTATGAAACCCATGACGGCCGCCGCCAAAGACTGCACCATCGACAACACCCGCGAAGCCTGCCTGGCCTTCCTCCTCGACCTCGCCCCCTCCCTCGGCCTCACTCCCGTCGATCCCACCGCCTGAAATAAGTATAAAATAAGAGTTATAAGTGATAAACATACTTGAAATAAATTAACAATGCAGTAGGGACGCACGGCTCGTGCGTCCGCGCAATCAACAGCTTTATCACTTATACTTTATCACTTATAGTTTAAACCTATAACTTAAATCGATGTATTACGTAACTAAACGAATAGAAATATCAGCCGCACACCGCCTTTCGCTCGATTACGAGAGCAAGTGCACTAATCTCCACGGCCACAACTGGATTATAACAGTATACTGCCGTGCCGCCGAGCTCAACGCCAACGGCATGGTCACCGATTTCACCGACATCAAGCGCACCGTCATGGGCTCGCTCGACCACGCCTGCCTCAACGATGTGGTGCCGTTCAACCCCACTGCCGAGAACCTCGCCCGATGGATATGCGACAACATCCCCAACTGCTACCGCGTCGACATCCGCGAGTCCGAAGGTAACACCGCATCCTACGAAGTGGACTGACCCTCCCGAACCTTCCCTCTCTCCCCAACTTCACAGCTCATAACCAAAACCAATAACCATATTCAAGCGTTTCTAAGATAAACCTTAGATTATGTCAACCGCTATCGATAGTATGTTCGAACGCCTCAGCGAGATTCCGCTATTCCGTGGCGCTTCGAAAGACCTCATGGAACGTACCGTGGGGATGGCAAAATTTCATTTCCTTAAATACGCCTCCGGACAGACGATTGTATCGGCCGGTGAGCCATGCAGTCATGCGCGCTTCATACTCGACGGAAGCGTGCGCATCTCAATTGTGAATGCCGACGAGAGATTCCGAATCGGCCAGACCCTTACCGGTCCCGATGTGATATCGCCCGATTTCTTGTTCGGGCACACTACTCTCTATCCCGGCACGGTAACGGCGATAGGAGCCGTGAACACAGTGCAGATTTCGAAAAACGACCTCACGAAAATCCTGCAATCCGACACCATCTTCCTCTATAACATGCTCAACTACCTGTCGATGAACTCGCAAAAATGTATCGAAGGCATCCTGTCGCTCTCCGTGGGCAGCATCGAGGAACGAATAGCCCTTTGGGTGGTGGCCATGACCCAGCCCACGTCGTCGGACGTGACGCTGAGTTGCCGTCAGCGCGACCTCTATTCCGTGTTTGGCGTTCAGCGCAGTTCCTTCATCGCCGCCCTCGACCGTCTGCGCGACCATGGCATCATCGACTACTCCTCCGGCGAAATCCGTGTTCTCGACCGCCGCGCCATGCTCTCGGTAATGCGCCACGGCCTCGAATAGTATTGCAGGAACACTGACCGCGAAGCGCTTTGCTTATTTAACAGGCAGTGAGTGAATCCACCCGGTAGGAACACAATCCTCCGGATTGTGAGTTTTATTTCTCACAATCCGGAGGATTGTGTTCCTACATTTATACTATAACGAAAAAACGGGACTCTGTCACAGAGTTCCGTTTTTGGGGTTTCCAATAGGTACAATTTCTAAGGTAAAAAAGATTGTTTTAGGTTTCTGATACAAAGGTCGGGGTATTTTTACACATAGCCAAATTTTTTTATATGTTTTACGACATAATTTTTAAGTATGTTTTATAAACACATGTCGAAAATCGGTTGTAATACTATAAGTGTCAAATGCTTGCGAGCCTAATGAATCCTAATTTATAAAATGTTTTCAATCCTTAAAAATTGTTAAATGCTTACATTTTGCTATATTTAGCGCAAATCAAGCAGTTTGTGGGTCTGCAAGGAGAGGCTCCATCGGGGGTGCCGCAAAATGTAATTTACGGTCTCTTCGACGTTCTTTCCCGAGCATGGCTGAAGCCTCATGTCGGAGGGGTGAAGCCCTGCTTCCGGAGCGTTGGCAAACGCGTCGGCAATGGCCTCGACATCTTGTCCGGTGTACACCACTTTCAGCTCATCCACGCGGTCGATGCTCCAGGGGAGAGCCTTTGGCGAGCATGTCACCCAGTCGATTTCCCGTGGCACGGGGTTCGAGCCGTTGGTCTCGATTTGGAGATAATGGCCGCGGTCTTTGAGCATGCCGCATAATTCGCTGTCGAGCGACAAAGTGGGTTCGCCTCCGGTAAACACTACATGCCGTGCCGGATATTTCTCCACCTCGGCCACAATCTCATCGGCCGACATAGGCGTCGACTCCGAAAAATCAGTGTCGCAAAATTCACAACGGCGGTTGCAGCCCGCGAAACGCACAAACACGGCAGGCGTGCCGGTGAACCGTCCCTCGCCTTGCAGCGAGTAAAATATTTCGTTTACAGGATATGCCATAGCTATACTGTCTTAAAAACGATAATGAAAAATACTACGTTAATTGCCGTCGATTAATCATTAATTATAATTAATCCAAAATTATAATATGATTACATTAACTTTCTTTTGTGACATGCTTAATTAATCCGGATTAGCGGATTATTCACGGCCATTAGCGTTAAAAATCTCCGAAATTCAACGTAAATGCGGCGTTTATGCCTATTCACACAAAAGGGTTGCGGATGTGGCCGACGCCACTTTGAGGCGCACTATGTCGCCGGCGCGGAAGTCGCGGCGCGGAAACACGCAAGCCTTGTTTTGCGAGGTGCGGCCCACCATCTGCGCCGTCGAGCGTTTCGACACGCCCTCCACGAGGATTTCAACCTCGCGGCCAATCTCGCGGCGGTTCGACTCGGCCGACAGCTCGTTTTGCAACGCAATCATGCGGTTGAGGCGTTCGATTTTCACATCCTCCGGCACATTGTCGGGCATCGTGCGCGATGCCAGCGTGCCGGGGCGTTCCGAATATTTAAACATAAAGGCGGCGTCGAATCCCACCTCGCGCATCAGCGAAAGCGTCTCGGCGAAATCCTCCTCCGTCTCCGAGTGGAAGCCCGTGAACATGTCTGTCGTTATGGCGCAGTCGGGCATGGCCGCGCGTATGGCCGCGATGCGTCCCAGATACCACTCGCGCGTGTACTTGCGGTTCATCGCTTTCAGCACCTTGTCCGAGCCCGACTGCACGGGCAGGTGGATGTGGCGGCAGATATTGGGGTGCGACGCCATCACGGCGATAGTGCGGTCCGACATATCCTTGGGGTGCGACGTGGTGAAGCGCACGCGCATATCCGGCGCGGCCTCGGCCACGGCGGCAAGCAGGTCGGGAAATTCCACGCCGTCGGCCGAATACGAGTTTACATTCTGTCCCAGCAGCGTCACCTCCTTGAAGCCCTTGGCACGCAAGTCGGCCAGTTCGGCAAGGATGCTCTCCGCCGGGCGCGACCGCTCGCGTCCGCGTGTGTAAGGTACAATGCAGTACGAGCAGAAATTGTTGCATCCGCGCATTATCGAGATAAAGCCCGAGATGCGGTTCGGCCCCAGGCGCAGCGGCATCACGTCGCGATAAGTCTCCACCGTGCTTAGCTCCACGTTGATGGCCTTTTCCCCGGCCTCGGCCGAGGCAAAGAGCGAGGGCAGGTCCATGTAGCTGTCGGGCCCGGCCACCAGGTCAACGCCATGGTTGGCGATAAGGTCGTCTTTGGCGCGCTCGGCCATGCAGCCTATCACGCCCACTATAAGCCGTCCGCCACGCTTGCGTTTGAGCGAGGCGAGAAACTGCAACCGGCCCACGATCTTCTGCTCGGCATTGTCGCGTATCGAGCACGTGTTGAGCAGCACGGCATCGGCCTTTTCAATATCATCCGTCAGTTCATATCCGGCCATGCCCATTATCGCGGCCACAACCTCCGTGTCGGCCACATTCATCTGGCACCCGTAAGTTTCTATATATATATGTTTCGACATACTTTCCTTATTTATATTTATTTGTGCAAAAGTACATAAAAAATTCGGAATTTTTAACTACTTTTGCGATGCAATCCGTCGCAAAGCAAAGCCGAAAGCGGCTCTCCGACAGATTGCAGACATATCGAAATGGCGTTTATTGCGCTTGTTTTTGTCAAATTGAAACGTAGGAAATTTCAAATTGAGGAGCAAGAACACGGCAACAATAGATGCCTGCGGTTGGTGTATCTACGCCAAGCTACGTGTGCATATATATTGTACACGCCTTTGGCTATATATACCTACACGTGGGTCTCTTGCTTGCTCGTTCATCCTCACGGCAATCCTACGGCCCCAATTTGTGAACGAGTGGCTTTAAGAGTCCCACGTTTCCGTTTTAATAGGTCTTATCTTTATGCAATATTAATCTCTCCGATGCCGGGATTCAGTCGGACCGCAAACCGACGTCATGGCCAAGAACGCCAACCTGAAAGCCGCCAAGGAGGCGCAGAACGATGAGTTTTACACCCAATACGACGACATTCAAAAGGAAATAAACGCATATTTGGAATTCGACCCCGATCTTTTCCGCGGCAAAACCATCCTGTTGCCTTGCAATGACCCCGAATGGAGCAATTTTACCAAATTTTTCGCTCAAAACTTTGAAGCTCTCGGCCTTCGCCGCCTTGTCAGCACCTCCTTCGATTGGGCAGGCAAAGTCTTCGTTCTCGACCGTGGCGCCAACGGCGACGGCCATGTCAATATCCACGACCTCGAATGGCAATATCTCGAAGGCACGGGCGATTTTCGTTCCGACGAAGTGACGCGTCTCCGTGACGAAGTCGACATGATTATAACCAATCCTCCATTCTCCCTTTTTCGCGAGTTCATGGACTGGCTTGTCGAAAGCGGAAAGCAATTTGCCGTAATCGGGAATCTAAACGCTCTGTCATATCCCAACATATTGCCGTTGATTCAGTCTGACCGTCTTTGGCTTGGCGCCTCCGGGGTGCGGCTAAAAACCTTTATCACGCCAACCGGCGCGCCGGTTGAAATAGCTGATACATGTTGGTACACCAACATCGATCATGGCCGCCGCCACCAACGACTGCCCTTGATGACGATGCTCCACAATATATTATATAGCCGGCACCCGTTAGTCCACATCCGATGCTATCTTCGTTACGACAACTATGATGCCATCGATGTGCCGTACATCGACGCCATCCCCTCCGACTACGGCGGAATTATGGGAGTGCCAATTGCATTCCTTGACAAATACTGTCCCGAACAGTTCGAAATCTTAGGCATTACCGACCGAGGCAGTCCATATATTACAAAAAGGTACAACCGCAAAGATTATCCGAATTATTCCGAGCTAAACCGGGGTGCCACAATCCGGCTCAACAGCAAAATCCAAGTCACATACACACGTTTATTAATCCGAAAACGCAAACAGCAATGAAAACTACGCCGCGCACAACCTGCTTGGCCTTTTGGGGTGGAAAAATAATTTTGCATTTAACGAAAATAGTGTTAACTTTGCCACACCTCTCCCCAAACGTCTATATACCTAAAGCCAGGGGCCGGACCGGTCGTTGATGATTCGTCCGGCCCATTTTTCCCGGTTTTTAGGGTAAAATGCGAAATTTTTGCATTTTTTTTGCGAAAAATTTTGCAGATTAAAAAAATGTCCGTAAATTTGCACTCGCATTACAGCAGTTGGCCCATTCGTCTATCGGTTAGGACGCAAGATTTTCATTCTTGAAAGAGCAGTTCGATTCTGCTATGGGCTACTATCACAAAAGTAAAACTTAATCAGCTATATTTCTCAAAATGGCAAACCATAAGTCATCCGAAAAAAGAATCCGCCAGACTAACAAACGTCGCCTGCATAACCGCTACTATGCAAAGACTGCCCGTAACGCTGTCCGCGCTATCCGCAAATGCACCGACAAAGCAGAAGCCGCAGCCAAACTTCCCGTAGTTTGCGCTATGCTCGACCGCCTTGCTTCCAAAAACGCTATCTCCAAGAACAAGGCTGCCAACCTCAAGAGCAAGCTCGCTCGTTACGTAAACAAGCTCGCTGCTTAATAGTCGCGCGGTTTATCATACCGCACTTGGCCCATTCGTCTATCGGTTAGGACGCAAGATTTTCATTCTTGAAAGAGCAGTTCGATTCTGCTATGGGCTACACGACACCATCCCGCCGGATGGTGTTTTTTTATGCCCCTATCACAAACGCAGGCAGGAAGTAGGTGTGTCAAAATACCAAGGGTAGGGACGTACGGCCCGTGCGTCCGGAAAATCATGTTGATATTTTATTGATAATCAATCGTTCATTTGCGGACGCACGAGCCGTGCGTCCCTACAATTTCGGCATAAACAGCCTTTTTGACACACCCTTATTTTATTTTTCACAATCCGGAGGATTCTTTGCCTTGCAAAGCGCTTCGCGGTTAGTGTTCCTGCCGACTGGATTTAAAATAATTTGTGAAATTTGCGAAATTTGTGCAATTCGTGGTTAAAAAGGAGCGCGGTCGCGCTCCGTGGTACACAAATTTTTTGACACATTCAATGCTTATTCGCGCAGGCGCGAGTCGATGATGATGGTTACGGGGCCGTCGTTTACGAGCGACACGGCCATGTCGGCCCCGAATCGTCCACGGCCCACGGATCGGCCGGTAAGCTCTTCGAGTCGCAGGCAAAAACGTTCATACATCTTTTCGGCGGCTTCGGGCCTTTCGGCGCGGATATAACTTGGGCGGTTGCCCTTGCGTGTCGAGGCCGTGAGCGTGAACTGGCTCACAACGATGATGCCGAGCCCGGGCAGGTCGGTGACGGGGCGGTTCATTACACCATTGTCGTCGTTGAAGATGCGTAGCCCCGCCACTTTCGCGGCGAGCCATTCCAGGTCGGCATCCGTGTCGCCGCCTTCCACGCCGAGCAGCAGCAACATCCCGGCTCCGATTTCACACAATCTCTCGCCGTCGACATCCACGGCTCCCGTTTTCACTCTTTGTATTACAGTGCGCATATCTTTTTTTCGGCAAAGATAAGGCTATTTTGAAAAGTATGCAACCGGCAGATTGGCGCGATGACGAAATGATTGGCATTAGAGAAGTTGTGTTTCAATATGTTAGTTTTGCTAATAAAATGTTGTCAAAATGTCAGATGGGGGGGGGTAGTTTATTAATATGCTATAAAAATTGCGATTTTGATAACATTTTGTTTGGTGATGTTGATTTTTTGTGTTTTCTTTGCCACTGAAACACCACCAACAACTAACTATCCTATGAGTGACCTGAAATTCAAGATTGACTTGCTGTCGGCCATTATCGTGCTGTCATGGCTCGGCGCCGAGGCAAAGCCGGCGAAACCCGGATTGCTTTCAATGACACACCCCGACGGCTCCACAATAGAGGTGCGTCTTGTCGGCGACGAAAATTTCCATTGCTATTACACCGAGGACGGGTATCCGTTGGTCGAGACGGCCGCCGGATTTTTTTATGCCCGGCCCACCGCCGATGCCGATTCTGTCGTGTCCACAGGCGTGAAAGCCGTGTCGGCTTCGCGTCGAAGCGCGCAGGTGCGCGATTTGCTCGCCACGATAGATGCCGGCAAGGCCGGCCATGCTTTTGGACGCATGGCGGCACGGCGTCCTCGGCGCACTGCCGCACGGTCGGCGTCGCCCTCGCGCGCAGCCGGGTATGGCGACGGTTTCAAGAAAGGTCCGGGTCTGTTTCCCGGCACGGCTTTCCCCTCGATAGGCGAGCAGAAGGCGGTGGTGATACTTGTGGAATATGCCGATGTGAAATTTGAGCTGTCCGACCCTCACGACTATTTCTCGCGTATGCTCAACGAGGAAGATTTTGCCGATTACGGAGGCACCGGCTCGGCAAGGCAATATTTTGAGGAATGTTCCAACGGCCTTTTCCGTCCGCAGTTCGACGTGCTCGGCCCGGTCACGCTGTCGCAGCGCATGGCCTACTATGGCGGCAACTATTCGGGCAACGACGCCAATCCGGGAATGATGGTGGTGGAAGCCTGTCAGCAGCTCGACGCCACGGTAGATTTCTCGCAGTACGACCGCGACGGCGACGGCTTCATCGACAATGTGTTTTTGTTCTATGCCGGGCGCGGCGAGGCCACCGGCGGAGGAGCCGACACGGTGTGGCCTCATTCGTGGGGCATCACGACGGCTTATCCGACAAAGGATTATATCTTCGACGGCGTGCAGCTCGATCGATATGCCTGTTCAAACGAATGGGAGGGCTCGCGCCCCGACGGCGTGGGCACTTTCGTGCACGAGTTCAGCCACGTAATGGGCCTGCCCGACCTCTACACCACGGCCTACACCTCAGCTTTCACTCCCGGGGCATGGAGCGCGCTCGACTATGGCCCATACAACAACAACGGCACGACGCCTCCTCTCTATGGCGCCTTTGAGCGGTATGCCTTGGGGTGGATGGAGCCGGCCGTGATTTCCGGCGCGCTCAACGCCACCCTCCCGCCCATAGGCAGCAATATTGCAGGATTGGTGAAAACCGACAGCGAATATGAATTCTTTCTGGTGGAAAACCGGCAGCAGACGTCGTGGGACACCTATATCCCCGGCCACGGAATGCTCGTTTGGCATATCGACTACAATCTCGCGCAGTGGCGCGATAACTGCGTGAATAATTCCACCTCACACCAGCATGTCGACATCGAGGAAGCCGATAACCTGCCTACGCCCTCCACTCGCGACGGCGACCCGTTTCCGGGCTACGACAATATCACCTCTTTCACCGACGACACCTCCCCGTCGATGCGCACTTGGAGCGGAAAGGCTCTCAACTTGCCGTTTACCGAAATTGCGGAGAGCGACGAGGGTGTTGTCACATTCAAGGTTTGCGGCGGCGCGGCGCCGATAGGCTCCACGACAGCCACGGAGGCCACCGATGTCACCGACGAAAGTTTTGTGGCAAATTGGGAAAACGCTCCCGACGGCTCAGGCTATCTGCTGAGTGTCTATACGCGCCGCGACGGCAAGGCCGAATACCTGCCCGGATGGCAGTTGCGGCCTGTCGGCAATGTTACAAGCTGCGAAGTGGGCGGCCTGGATGCCGATGCCGCATATTACTATACGGTGTGCAATGCGCGCGGGCTCGAGATGTCGGCGCCGTCGAACGAAATAGAAGTATTCACGGGCGCGCCCACAATCGGACGGCTCAGGGTTGAGTCGACAGGAGCTGTCGGCATCGACGACCATAGTTTTGTGGCCACATGGAATCCGCTTCCCGAGGCCATAGATTACGAGATAAATGTATATACCAAAACCTACGATGCTGAGATAGTGGACGTATGCGACTTTTCCGCCGGCGTGAAGCCTCTGCCCAAGGGCTGGACCTCATCGTCGTCGTCGTCATTTGCCAATGCCTCCTATTCCGGCGCGGCCATTCCGGCTTTGCGCCTGTCGGCGGCCGACCATATCACAGCCTCTTTCGGCGACGACGTACGATCGGTAAGTTTCTGGCAACGCGGCAGTTCGACCTCGGCCGGCGATTATATCCGCGTCTATGCCGTGGGCACGTCGGAACGCACCCTCGTGGCATCCTTTGAGGTCGTTACCGACAAAGGCGGCCGCGTATGCTCTACCGATGCTTTCCCCGAAGGCACGTCGGCGGTGCGAATTGAGTTCGACCGCAAGGGCACGAAAGGCTCGTTGAGTATCGACGATGTAGTTGTGGGCCACGGTTATGCCTATGCGCCGGTGCCGGTGGAAGGCCACTCAGGGCGCATGACCGGCAGCACTGACACATCCGCGTTGATTGACAATCTTCAATCCGGCACCGAATATTATTATACTGTGCGCGGCTACGACGGCATCCGCTTTTCGCGTCCGTCGATAGAGACGAAAGCCGCCACGGAATCCGTCTCCGGCATATTTTCCGCAGAATCGTCCTCGGTGGCCGTCGCGGCAGTTGGACGGTGCATCACGGTTGAGGCTCCCGGAGCGGATATTGCCGTCTACGATGTGACAGGACGCCGCATCGCATCCGGCTCCGGCAGCCTGTCGGCCACACTGCCGTCGGCCGGGGTATATATCGTAAAGGCAGCAAGTGAGACATTCAAACAGATTGTAAAGTAAAACCCCACATCATTAAAAAACACATTTTATGAAAAAACTGCTTACCGGCCTTCTGGCCCTGTCGGTAGCCACCATCGCTTCCGCAGCCCCCGGCGCGCCACAGAAAATCAAGGCGGCGGCCACTCCGGCTTCCGGAGCACATGCAGCACTTGGCACACATGTAGAAGCCGTTCCGGGCAAAAATGCAAGGCTCGCCGCACCGCGTGCCGCAGAGGCACAGGCCGTGACGCCTCCGTGCGACTTCACATTCGATACTTACGAACTGGCGCAATTCTCCAAAATCGACGCCAACGGCGACGGCAAGGCCTGGACCTGCTTCCTGAGTGCCGCCGTGCTGTGGGGCAATAACGACCTTGCGGCCGACGACTGGCTCGTTTCCGTGCCGGTAAACGTTGTGAAGGGCGCGAAATACAAAATCACGATAAATGCCAAATCGGCGTCGGCCAACGACAAGCAGCGTTTCGAACTAATGGCCGGCAATGCCGCCACGGCCGAAGCCATGACCACTGCGGTAATCGCTCCCACCACGGTGGCTGTGTACGATTATGAAACTTTCGAAGGCGAGTTCACCGCCGCCGAGACCGGGATTTGCTATTTCGGAATCCATGCCATCTCCGACAAGGGCGGAATGACTTTTTATGTCAAGAGCATGTCGATTTCGGCTGCCGAAGGAGGCGAGCCGGTAGGCCCCGGCCCCATTGAACCCGATCCCGAAGAACCCGTTGTTGCCGAGACCGTATTCACCGAAGACTTTGCCAACGGCATCGACGGACTCACCATAATCAATGCCAACGACGACAGCAACACTTGGATAAAGAGCACCGGTGCCATATGCTGCTGGACATCGTCGGCGACAGGCACCGACGACTGGGCCATCATTCCCGACGTAGCCCTGCAACCGGGACGCACCTATACCCTGTCGCTCGACGCCAAGGCTATGACGAAGACTGCGCCGGAAACTTTTGAGGTGATGATAGGCTCGGCTCCCGAGGTGGAGGCCATGACCATAACCGCCATTGCGTCGGCCACTATTGAGGCAACGACATATACGGCTTTCAGCGGCGAGTTCACCGTACCCGCCGACGGCAAGTATAATATTGGCATCCATTGCATATCGCCGACGCACTCGTTCGGAGGCCTCTATATCGCCAACCTCAAAATCACCGCTCCCGAGCTTGCCGCCGACCGTCCGGCCAAAGTTGCCGGGCTCGACTTCACCGAGGCTGTCCCCGGCGAGGTTACAATCACCTGGGACGCTGTCACCGCCGACATCAACGGCAAGCCTCTGAAAGAAGGCGACGTGACATACAGCGTCTATCTTGTGGGCAACACCAACATGACCCTCGTCAAGGACGGTATCAAGGAATGTACGTACACCTATCGCGCCGTGGTCGAGGGCACGCAAAAATTCATGCAGTATGTCGTGTATGCAAACACCGACCGGGGAGAAAGCGACGGTGAGTCCACGAAGTTTGCTCCCGTTGGCACGCCATATACCAATTATGCCATTACTTGCGAGGCCGACCTCGACAAATATATCCTTGGCCTCGACTATTCGGGCAAGGCTACCGCCGGCATTTATGGCGATGACGATTTCGACGAGCTTGCCTCGCAGGACAACGACGATTTCTACCTCGGCTTCTATGGGCAGGCTTACGGTGCATACGGCAGCATCTTCACGGGCAAAATAGCTCTCGACGGCATGAAGAACCCCACACTCTCGTTCCACACCTACAATCTGGGACTTGACGCCAGCGACGACCTCAACGAAATAAAAGTCACAGTCACCGATATGGCCACCGGCACAGTCACCGACCTGCCCCTCACGGTGGTGAGCGAGACAGGCGCGACGGATGCGTGGAATCTTGTGCAGTTCAGCCTCTCCGGCTTTGCAGGGAAGACCGTCATGGTGCATCTCACGGCAGTGACAAAAGCGGCATATTACACATTCATCGACAATATCGTAATCGGCGACCTTGCCGACAACGACCTCGAAGCATCTTATATCAATGTTCCCGCGACAGTAAAAGCCGGCGAGGCCTTCGATGTGGCCGTGACGGTGAAAAACCTCGGCGCGCAGGCGGCCGAAGCCTACACGGTATCGGTTTATGCCGACGATGCGCTCCTTGAAAAACACGAAGGCCACAGCCTTGCATCCGGAGCCACCGCCATATTTACGAGCCGATATGCCACAAAGGCTATTGACGAGGCTCCTGTGAAGTTCCATGCCACTGTCGAGCTCGACGGCGATATGGTGGCCGCCAACAACCGCACCCCCGACGCCACAGTAGAAATCGTCAAGGCCGACCTGCCCGGCGTGACCGACCTCGAAGCTACCAACGCAGCCGGTTCCGTAACCCTTGCATGGAGCGAACCCGACCTCGACGCCGCGCCATGCGACCCCATCACCGAAAGTTTTGAGGATGGCGAAGCCTTCTCCGACCAATTCGGCGAATGGACGTTTGTCGATGTCGATGCTCAGCCCGTAGGAGGCATAAGCACGATCGACATGCCCGGCATAGAGCCCGGCAAGACCACCGGCTCCTTCTGGATATGGGATACTAACCTCGTCTATGATTCACTCTCGGGAGCACGCACCGGAAAGAAATTCCTTTTCTCGCTGTTCCGCTACGACGACAAGCAAGTCGACGACTGGGCCATATCGCCCGACCTCGACGGATCGGCCCAGACAATCGTTTTCTACGCAAAGAGCTACACATCTACATATCGTGAACGCATCGAAGTGTATTACTCCACGGGAAGCACTTCGCCGGCCGACTTTATCCTCATCCGGGCTGCCGAGAGCGTGTTGCCCTATTGGGAAGAATATAAGATCGACCTTCCCGAAGGCGCACGCCATTTCGCAATCCGCTCGATGAACGCCGGAGGCTACCGCCTGTCTATCGACGACGTGACATACATTCCGGCCGGTAACGCCAACCTCGACCTTGTGGGCTATAATGTGTACCGCGACGGCGTGAAGCTCAATGATGAGCCGGTAGAGGAAAATGAATTCACCGACGAAAGCGCCCGTCCCGGCGAAAGCTACAACTACGTTGTCACGGCCATCTACACCAAGGGCGAGTCGGGCGCGTCTAACAATGTCGCTGTCGACTGCAAGGAACTCGGCATCGGCGATGCCGCTCTCGCAGCCGTGACGGTAAGTGCCGGCGCCGGCAGTATCCGTGTCGACGGCGCGCAAGGCAGTCCCGTCGCGGTTTACGGCATCGACGGCATCGCGGCATTCGACGGCATAGCCGGCGGAACGCTTGAAATAACCGTTTCCCCCGGTGTCTACCTTGTTTCCGTATCCGGCAAAGTGGTAAAAGTCGTTGTAAGATAACCGCCCATCAATCCAACAAAACCCTAAACGGGGAGCGCCAAACCCGGCGCTCCCCGTTGTGCATGTATGGAATTATTGGTGTCCGGTAAAAGTATAAAGTGCTTATGTGAAAAGAAAAAGCAGACCGCAGCCGCGGTCGAATACGTTAGGCACGGGCAATAGCCCGTGTTTATTTGGTTTACGCAAGTTCGACTGCGGCCGCAGTCGAATACCTGCTATTCATCATAACATGGGCTTTCGCCCATGCCTACCATATTAAGCGGCTCTGCCGCTTCGTGCACATAAATTTAGGCTTGTGGATAAGGGCTTGCGATTTTTACCGTACACCAATAATCGATGATAGGCTCATAAGTAAATCGTAACTATTCAGCGGACATGTTACGGCGATAATGTTGAATAGACGTTATACCGATAGAGGCGTTTAATCTGTTGATTTTATAGAAATTAGATGCGGTTTTATTTGCTTATGTCAGATGGAATTACT
>Ga0209064_1000441_pt1 | contig 93910 bp, 104 predicted proteins | sample Inofromicrocosms_FD_187498 | JGI IMG/M metagenome (GOLD analysis project Ga0209064, IMG submission 187498) | Mouse cecum microbial communities from Vienna, Austria - Inoculum for glucosamine and mucus D2O microcosms (SPAdes) (version 2) | ecosystem: Host-associated > Mammals > Digestive system...
TAGTAATTCCATCTGACATAAGCAAATAAAACCGCATCTAATTTCTATAAAATCAACAGATTAAACGCCTCTATCGGTATAACGTCTATTCAACATTATCGCCGTAACATGTCCGCTGAATAGTTACGTATGAACTATAAAACCAATAAAAAACTGTAATAATCTGCCAATATTGAGCGGGTTATCACGGTTTTTTTGTAAGTTTGCGGTATACTTTTATAAGTGCATAGAATTTATAGTCACGCTATGAAAAAAGAGTTGAAAGATTTGGCTTTGGAAGAACTATGGAAACTTTTTCCAATAGTTCTTGTGCCGCATTGTTCTTTCTGGAAAGAATGGGCAGATGATGAAATAAAGCAACTCCAAATAATCCTTGAGGAATTTTGCCCTATAATCAACCATATAGGCAGCACTGCGATTTCGACAATTCAGGCCAAACCAATAATAGACATATTGGTGGAAGTATCGACAAGACTGGATTGGATTAAATTACGCGATGTCATGGAGTCGTCCGGCTATATATGTATGTCTGTTTCAAGAACACGTATGAGTTTCAATAAAGGATACACGCCGTCGGGATATGCCGATAGAGTATTCCATATACATATTCATCCAATCGGCGACAATAAAGAGATATTTTTTCGTGATTTTCTGGTGGCTCATCCCGATATGGCTAAAGAATATGAGGTTCTGAAATTGAGCCTCCTGCCAAAATTCAAGCATAACAGAGATGGCTATACCGAAGCCAAAACCGAGTTTATAGAAAGGATTCTTCAAAACGGGTAATTCTCCCAAAGGCCCTTGTATAAGGCTTTATGAAAAGTTTTCCAAGATTTACGAAAAATTCTCTGATTTCCGTGTTTAAATTGTTTCAAAAAGTTCTTTTTGGATTTTCTTGGGGAGTTTGTCGATGACGAGCCGGAAAGATTCAGCAATAAGTTCCTTGACCTTGGCTTCGGGCAATTTGTCGTATCGTATTTGATTCCAGTATTTTTTGTTCCAGTGCCAAGCCGGTTCGATAATTCCGGGATATTGCTCGCGTAATTCCAGTGCACGGCCGGGGTCGCATTTCAGCACAATCAGATTTGATGTGCCCACATGCTCGCAACTCGGAGCATCCGGCATACATAGATAAGCGAATATTTTGCCTGCTATCTTGAACGCGATGTCGGGATGTCCCAGAGACTCGAAGGGGCAGCCTTCTTCTACGTTCGGGTGCATTGCCAGACAGGTTTCTCTCGTCTGTTCGATATTCATGGTTGAAAATGTTTTCGGGTTATTGAAAAATCCCCCGCCGGAAACTCCGGCGGGGGATTATGGATGTGGATGTCAGCCGGAGATTATTCGGCGAACTTGGCGTTGAGGAATTCGCGGTTGAGACGTGCGATGTTGCTCAACGGAATGTTCTTGGGACATTCGGCGGCGCAGGCACCGGTGTTGGTGCAGTTGCCGAAGCCGAGTTCGTCCATCTTGGATACCATGGCGCGGGCGCGACGTTTGCGTTCGACCTGGCCCTGGGGCAGGAGTGCGAACTGGCTTACCTTGGCAGATACGAAGAGCATGGCGGAGCCGTTCTTGCAGGCAGCGACGCATGCGCCACAGCCGATGCAGGTTGCGGAGTCCATGGCCACGTCGGCCACTTCCTTGGCGATGGGTGTGGAGTTGGCATCGGGAGCGCCGCCGCAGTTGAACGATACATAGCCGCCGGCCTGCTGGATTTTATCGAAAGCGGAACGGTCGACCATGAGGTCGCGGATAACGGGGAAAGCGGCCGAACGCCAGGGTTCGATGGTGATTTCCTGACCGTCGTGGAATTTGCGCATGTGGAGCTGGCATGTTGTGATGCCCTGAACGGGACCGTGGGGGTGTCCGTCGATATAGAGCGAGCACATGCCGCAGATGCCCTCGCGGCAGTCGGAGTCGAAGACTACGGGTTCTTCACCTTGTTCGACGAGTCGCTGGTTGAGCATGTCGAGCATTTCGAGGAACGAGCTGCCGGTGGATACATTGTCGAGGTGGTATTTGACGAACTGTCCTTTCTCTTTGGGACCACGTTGACGCCAAATTTTGAGGTTTACACTTATAGTTGTTTCCATTTTAGAAATCGTGGTTGAAAGGGTTAGGACTTGTAGTTACGTGTCTGAACCTGGATGGCCTCATATTTGAGGGGCTCTTTCAGGAGGATGGGCTTTTCGTTGTCGCCGGTGTATTTCCAGCAGCTGACGTACATGTATTTTTCGTCGTTACGGGCGGCTTCGCCGTCGGCTGTCTGGTATTCCTCGCGGAAGTGAGCGCCGCAAGATTCGTTGCGGTTGAGTGCGTCGATAGCCATCATCTTGGCGATAACGAGGAAGTCTTCGAGGCGGAGTGCTTTTTCGAGCTCGGTGTTGAGGTCGTCGGCACGGCCTACGACGCGAAGGTCGGAGTAGAATTCCTTGCGGACTTCTTCGATTTCGTCGACGGCTTTAACGAGGCTTTGGAGTGTGCGGCCCATACCGACGAGGTTCCACATCACATGACCGAGACGCTTGTGGATTTCGTCGGGCGATTTTGTGCCCTTGATGTTCATCAGGCGTTCGATGCGGGCGCGTACTTCCTTCTCGGCTTGGTCGAATTCGGGCGCGTCTGTCTTGAAGTGGGGCACCTTGATCTGGTCGGAGAGGTAGTTCTGCATGGTGTAGGGCAGAACGAAGTAACCGTCGGCGAGACCTTGCATAAGGGCGGAAGCACCGAGGCGGTTTGCACCGTGGTCGGAGAAGTTACATTCGCCGATAGCGAAGAGGCCCTTGATTGATGTCTGAAGTTCGTAGTCGACCCAGATACCGCCCATGGTGTAGTGGGAGGCGGGGAAGATCATCATAGGAGTCTCGTAGGGGTTGTCGTCGGAGATCATCTGGTACATGTCGAAGAGGTTGCCGTAGCGGTCGCGTACGGCGTCTTCGCCAAGACGCTGGATGGCATATTTGAAGTCGAGATATACGGCGTTGCCTGTACCTACGCCGAAGCCGGCGTCGCAGCGTTCTTTTGCAGCACGGGATGCGATGTCGCGGGGGCAGAGGTTACCGAAGGCGGGATAGCGGCGTTCGAGGTAGAAGTCGCGGTCTTCGTCGGGGATGTCGGTGGGTTTCTTTTTGCCGGCGCGGATTGCTTCTGCGTCTTCTTTTTTCTTGGGCACCCAGATGCGGCCGTCGTTACGGAGCGATTCAGACATAAGAGTCAGTTTCGACTGGTCTTCGCCGTGAACGGGGATACAGGTGGGGTGAATCTGTGTGAAGGCGAGGTTGGCGAGGTATGCGCCTTTTTTGAAGGCCTGTACGGCAGCGGAGCCGTTGCAGCCCATGGCGTTGGTGGAAAGGAAGAATGCACGACCGTAACCGCCGGTGGCGAGCACCACTGCGTGTGCGGCATAGCGTTCGATTTCGCCGGTGATGAGGTTGCGCACGATGATACCGCGAGCGCGTTTCACGCCGTTTGCATCGGGGATGAGAACCACGTCGAGCATTTCGCGGCGAACGAAGCTTTTAACGGTGCCTTTCTGAATCTGACGGTTGAGCGATGAGTATGCGCCGAGCAGAAGCTGCTGGCCAGTCTGGCCTTTTGCGTAGAATGTACGGCTTACCTGAGCGCCGCCGAAGGAGCGGTTGGCGAGAAGGCCGCCGTATTCGCGGGCGAAGGGCACACCTTGGGCAACACATTGGTCGATGATGTTGTTGGACACTTCGGCAAGACGGTAAACGTTGGCTTCACGCGAGCGGAAGTCGCCGCCTTTTACGGTGTCGTAGAAAAGACGGTACACGGAGTCGCCGTCGTTCTGATAGTCTTTTGCAGCGTTGATACCGCCCTGTGCGGCGATAGAGTGGGCGCGACGGGGGGAGTCCTGGATGCAGAAGTTGAGCACGTTGAAACCGAGTTCGCCAAGAGTGGATGCTGCGGAAGCACCTGCGAGGCCTGTACCGACGACGATGATGTCGAGGTTGCGCTTGTTGGCGGGGTTGACGAGTTTCTGGTGAGCCTTGTAATTGGTCCACTTGTCGGCAATGGGACCTTCGGGAATCTTCGAGTCGATCTGGAACTCGGGGAGAGCGGAGGATTCGACATCGGCGAAATCCTTCATGATGGGGGATGAGTCAATCATTCCCTCGATTTTTTTAGGGTCGATCATGTTCGCAGTGGATTATCAATTGTTGGAATTTTGTTGCATGTACATTTCGAGTTGCTCCTTCAAGCCTTTGGCCTGGTTGAGGGGTTCGCTTACGGCATCGGGGCACATTGTTTCACGTGCTTTGTCGATAACATTGATGCGGTCGATGAACTGCTGGCCGTATTGGTTGATGAAGTTTTGCTGTGCTGTGGCGAAAGTAGCCTGGTCTTTGGCGTCTTTTACAGCATTTGCAAAAGTGGTGTTGAATTCTGTGAGGGTTTCTTCGGCCTGTTCGCCCCAGTATTCAGCATATTGGTCTTGGAGGGCGGGGTCGTTGAGGAAGAATTTGTTGTTGGCCTGAACGGTGAAGAGCACGGCCTGGGCAACAAAGAGGAGCACCACGATGGATGTCCACCAGTTGGCGATGCATTTGAGGCGGGGGAGCCAGTGGTTGTTGTCCCAACCCACAGAGTGGAGCATCGACCAGAAGCCGTGTGTCATGTGGAACCAGAGGGCGATGAAGCCAACGATGTAGATTATCGGAGTCCAGATGCAGGAGAAGGCTTCTTGAAGGAAGAGTGTGCCGAAAGCGGGAGCTGCGGCGGCGCCGTCGATTTCAGTGAAAGCGGCGGGGTTTCCTTCGGAAAGGATTTCGGTGAGCTGCATCTTAGCCCAGAATTGGATAAGGTGCACGATAAGGAAAGCTACGACTACGAAACCGAGCACGAGCATGTTCTTCGACGACCATTCCACTTGGGGAGGACGAGAAGTTACGGCGTAGCGGTCGCTGCCGCGGGCAGCGCGGTTTTGCACTGTCAGCCATACTGCATAGATGATGTGGATGATGAAGAGCACAGCAAGGCCGATAGAAGCCACGAGTGCATACCAGTTTGCGCCGAGGAACTCGCAGATGGAGTTGTAGGCAGCGGGCCAAAGCAGGGCCACTGAGTTCATCAACACGTGAAAAGTTACGAATAGGACGAGGCAGATACCCGTAAGGGCCATCACGAACTTACGTCCTATAGATGAGCTTGTTAACCACATAAGATGATTGTTTAAGAATTTGAATTATTTGAAATTGTTTTTTCAGATTCAGGATATGCAATATGCACTTTTGGCTTGTTAAGCCGTATTTTGGTGCAAATTTAGTTAAAAAATCATAGCAACCCAACAATTAACGAAAAATTTCTTTAAAAAAAGCGCATAAAAGTAAGTTTTATCAGTAATTTTGCGAATCCGTCAGGAACACAAGCCTCCGGCTTGTGCATTTATTTCGCAAGCCGGAGGCTCGCGTTCCTACATAATTTGCTTATGCCAAATAAAAATAATCGCGATAATGGCTTCAACGCATCGGCATCCGGTCGCATCGAGATATTCGATGCGCTCAAAGGCATTGCCATGCTGCTTGTGGTGGCCGACCATTGCGGTATGCCTCTTCTTACGGTGTTCGATTATTTCGAGGTGCCGGCTTTTTTTGTAATTTCCGGTTTTTTCTTTCGACATAAGGACGGTCTGTTGATTGAGAAATTGAAGCGTCTGATCGTGCCCTATATTATATATAATGTGGCGTATATGGCGGCTTGGGCGTCGGTTGGCGGTGAGATTACATTGGAATATGCAGTGAATGGCCTGATGTGGTCGGCAAATTTTCCGCTTTGGTTTTTCAAGGCTTTGTTTTGGACGTTTGTCCTTGCTTTTGTGCTCACGAAGGGTAGCCGAAACCTCTCGATGAGGCATGTCGCGGCCATGACCGCGGTGTTTGTCGCGGCCGGAGTTGGGCTGACGCTAATTGGAATTCCGGGCAAGGCGCTTTTCTTGGGTCTTGCGCAGGCCGTAGCAGTGCTTCCGCTTTTTTTCTTTGGTGCCTGTATGAAAATAACGGGGCTTGCCGAGCGTGTAAAAGGATGGTTTTCCCGGCGGTGGACGGCGATGGCGGCCGGTGTGGCGGCTCTCGGCATATGCTCGTTGCTGTGGCACGGGGCTTTGGGGCTTAATGACGCCAATATCGGCAATCCTGCCGTTTTTTACTTATACACCCCGGTTGTGTTTTTCGGTTTCTATCTTATAGCCATAGGCTTGTGGAAGCGAGTCGCCGACGCGTTGGCATATGTGGGCCGGTGTTCGTTGTTTGTGTTCTGCGTCCATGCTATTTTCATATTGTATTTGAGGCAGATTGTCGACGATGAGATTATGCTGTTTGTCGTAACGGCAATTCTGTCGATATTGTCGGCATCCATCGCCGGGCGAGTGCCTTGGCTTCGGCGGCTTTATTTGGTTTGACCGGCTCTGATAAAACGGCACGTCCCGCAACGATTGTTACGGGACGTGCGTGTGTATTGATGTGAAATTACTATTCAAACAGGGTGGAGTAGCGTTGGATGAGGTTGAGGAAGCGGAGGTCGTCGCGGAGATTGGCCACGTTGATGGGCTCGTCGGCGTTGAGCATCCAGTTGAAGTAGTTGGCATATCCGCGTTTGAGCGATTCCTCGGCGCAAGCGAGTGCGCGGTCGTTGTCGTCGATGCGCGAGTAAAGGCAAGCGGCATAGTAATTGGCCAGGCCGTCGGAGTCGCCATTGGCAAGGATATTGTCGATCCATGCGCGAGCTCCGGTCACATCGCCGCTTTCGAGCAAGGCAAAACCTTTGAGCGATTTCACGTTATTGTCGTTGAAAATCTCTATTTCGGTGGCCTGTTGGCGGAATTGATTGGCAGCAACGGGCTGGTTAAGATACTTTTCGAGCAGGTGGGCGCGCAGAAGGTAGACATACGGGTCGTCGGCATTGGTGAGCGTGGCTTCGCCAAGAAGCGCGTTGGCCTGGCTGTAATCGCCCTTGTCGATATAGCATTTGGCCATCTGCACCAGAGCGTCGGTCGACGACATGTTCACTGCGTGACCGGCCGCTGCCGCCTCGATAGCCTCGTCGTCGCGGCCAAGCGCGCGCAGGGCCTTGGATTTTAGAATGTAATACTGAGCGTTGTTTTTTATAGTTTGGAGGGCACGGTCGACGTTGTCGAGAGCCTCGGCATATTGCCCCATGTTGTATTGACATTCGGCAATCGAGGCGTACAGGCCTTGATAGGAGTAGAGGCGGTCGTCGATAATCTTGCGATAGTCGGAAAGGGCGTTGGCATAGTGGTTGTGAGCGGCGGCAATCTGGGCGCGAAGATACCAGTAGAGGGCATTTTCGGGAGCCTGTGCAATAGCGTTCGACAGCGAAGACATCACGGCGGGATAGTTCACGTCGGCATAAGCCACGATGGCGTTTACCGCGCCCGGATTCTTCGACGAGTTGAGGCTGAGCGATATGATAAGGTCGTCGACGGCACCGTTGTCGTTGCCCATCATTTCACGCACTTTTGCGCGGCGGAGATATACTTCGGGGTCGTTGGGCGACATTTGCACGGCCGATTCGAGATAATCGTTGGCAATGCCAAGATTGTTTTCCTTCACGGCCACGCGTCCCAGGCCGATCAGGGCGTCGGAGTTGCGGGGATTCAGACGGTGAAGTTTCTGGTATCCCTCCTTTGCGGCGGCATAGTTGCCAAGCTGGAAGTCGGTGTTTGCTTTGAGGTAAAGCGTGGAGAAGGATTCAGGGTCGAGGGTCAAAGCAATGGTGAAATCGGCGAGTGCGTCTTGCAATTTGTTTGTTTGCAGGTAGATGTTGCCACGAAGCCAGTGTCCCTGGAATTGAAAGGCGTCGTCTGACTGCGGGGTGAGCGACAAAGCCTTGTTCACGTCGTTGAGGGCGAGAATGTATTCGTTGTGGTTGTAGTACTCGGCTCCGCGATTGAGATAAGACTCGTAGTCGGCCGGGTCGGACTGGATGAGTTCGGTATATGCGTTAAGTATGGCGCGGGTCATCGGATGGTCGATGCCTCTTTGGTTTTGAGCCGATAGGGCCGAGCAAGCGAGAATGGAAACGGAAAGAGCAAAAATACGTATAATTTTCATTGGATCAAGAAAATTTAAAATTCATTGATGGTGCGACGTATGGCCACAAGCCTTGTGAGCAGGTTTTCGAGCAGGTCGAGCCTGAGCATGTTGGCTCCGTCGCTCTTGGCAACCGACGGGTCGGGATGCGTCTCGATGAAGAGGCCGTCGGCGCCTACGGCTATGCCGGCGCGAGCTATCGTCTCTATCATGTCGGGTCGGCCTCCGGTAACGCCCGAGCCTTGGTTTGGCTGCTGGAGCGAATGGGTAATGTCGAGTATCACGGGGCATTGGCATTGCTTCTGCATCTGCGGGATGCCGCGGAAGTCGACAATAAGGTCGCCATACCCGAATTGTGAGCCACGGTCGGTAACGGCCACATCGGCGCATCCGGCAGAACGGACCTTGTCAACGGCAAACCGCATAGAGTCGGGGGCGAGGAATTGTCCTTTTTTGATATTCACGGCTTTGCCGGTGCGTGCCGCGGCCACAAGGAGGTCGGTCTGACGGCAGAGAAATGCCGGAATCTGGAGAATATCGACGTATTCAGCAGCCATTTCCGCTTCGGCGCTTTCGTGGATGTCGGTCACGACGGGAACGCCAAGTTCGCCGCGCACTTTTGCAAGAATTTTCAGGGCTTTCTCATCGCCAATGCCGGTGAAGGAGTCGAGACGCGAACGGTTGGCTTTGCGGTATGAGCCTTTGAACACAAAAGGTATCGAGAGCCGTGAACATACCGATTTTATTTTTTCGGCAATATCGAGCGCCATTTTCTCGCCCTCGATCACGCAAGGTCCGGCGAGAAGGAAAAAATTGTCGGTATTTGTCAATTCAGAGTAAATCATATAGGGTTGTGAGGTAAATATTTTATCGGGGGGCTTTTGCGGAATCGAGGATGTGGAAGGCGGTGGCGGAATAGAGGGCGGCGGTTTCGGTGCGCAGGCGGTTGTCGCCGAGGGTGACGGGGATGAAGCCGGCGGCAAGGGCGGCGTTGATTTCTTCGGGCGAGAAGTCGCCTTCGGGGCCAATCAGTATTATTGTGTCGCGGCCGGGAATGTAGGTCTCTACGATGTCGCGCCGGGGGATTGACGGGTCGCAATAGGCTATGAATTTTTGCCAGCCTGCATATTCGTCCGATTTTATGACTGACATGATTGGTGTCATATCGTCGATTTGCGGAAGCGTGGCTTTGAGCGACTGCTTCATGGCCGATACTGCTATTTTTTCAAGCCTTTCGCGTTTAATGTCTTTGCGTTCGGAGAATCGGCAACGGAGGGGTATGAACCGGTTGAACCCTACTTCGGTGAGTTTTTCAACGAGCCATTCCATGCGGTCGATGCTTTTTGTCGGAGCCACAGCCACGGCAATATTGTTGCTCCATGGCAGGGGATGGTCTTCGGACGAAATAATTTCAACGAGCGCATGTTTGGGATGGGCGTCGATAAGCCGGCAGGAATAGCGGCGGCCGATGCCGTCGACTGCCACGAGGGTATCGCCTTCGGTCATGCGCAACACTTTTACGCAGTGTTGTGACTCGCTTTCGGGCAGGGTGGGGTTGGATTCTATGTCGGGACAATAGAATTGAATCATATCATGCCTTCGGGGTTATCGGATGCGTTTGACTCGATTTCGGCTTTCCGGATGTCGCCGGTGGAGTTTTTGGCGGGTTTGTCGTGGAATATCAAGAAGAACAGCACTGCCACAACCAGAGCGTATGCCGCGAATATGAGCCACGATGTGCTCCATCCTTCGATACGTGCAAGTCCGGCGGGCTGCGAGTTGACGAAATGGTTGATTACCTGCTGGGCGCAGAGTGTGCCGATGGTGGCGCCGACGCCGTTGGTCATGACCATGAACAGGCCTTGTGCCGACGAGCGGATGTCGGGCGTGGTCTGCTTGTCGACATATAGCGAGCCGCTGACATTAAAGAAGTCGAAGGCGATGCCATATACAATCATGGAAAGAATGAACATCCACACGCCCGAGCCCGGGTCGCCGAGTCCGAAAAGTCCGAAGCGGAACACCCATGCAAGCATAGCCATGAGCATCACCACCTTTATGCCGAAGCGTTTCAGGAAGAAGGGGATGAGCAAGATGCACAGTGTTTCCGAAATTTGCGACAGGGATATGAGGGCGTTGGCATTTTCTACGCCCCAGTTGCCATGAAACTCGGGGATGTCGCCAAACGACTGGATGAACGGGTTGGCGAAACCGTTTGTGATTTGGAGCGCAACGCCGAGGAACATTGAGAACACAAAGAATGTGGCCATGCGCGGATTCTTGAAAAGCGAGAAGGCTTTAAGGCCGAGGGCATCGGAGACCGATAACTTTTCGTTGGTTTTGTTGACGGGGCAGTTTGGCATTGTCAAGGCATAAGCGGCAAGCACGATGCTGAGGACACCGGAAGTGAAAAGCTGTCCGTAGGTGTTCTGGAATCCGGTGAAGTTGACAAACAGCATGGAGATGATAAAGCCTATTGTACCGAATATGCGTATGGGCGGAAAATGCTTCACGGTGTCGAGGCCATGTGAGGTGAGCACGCTGTAACCTACCGAGTTGCTGAGGCCAATCGTGGGCATGAAGAACGCTATCGACAGGGTGTAGAGAGAGAACAGCGGGGTGAATTCGAGTGTGGCGGCGGTAGAGGCATACCATCCGGCGCACAGCATGAACGCGCCGGCGAGGAGATGGCATATCGACAGCATGCGCTGGGCGGGGACCCACCGGTCGGCTATGATGCCAATCAATGCAGGCATGAATATGGACACGACGCCTTGCACGGCATAAAACCAGCCGATGTGTTCGGCCTGTCCGTTTTGAGCGAGGAAACTGCCAAGAGATGTGAGGTAGGCGCCCCACACGGCAAATTCCAGGAAATACATCAGGATGAGCTTCAGTTTTATCTCCTTCATTTCGGTAATTCGGTATTGTTTATAGATTTAAGGTATGTCTTAATTGAAACGTACTTCGGCCGGTTATGGTTTATTCTTGTTCGCGGCGGCGGATTATTTCGTTAATGCGGGCGGCTTCCTCGTAGTTCTCATCGTCGATCATGCGGGTGAGACGTTTGTGCAGGTCGTCGAGCGACATTGATTCGTATTCGTCGGCATCGTGGCGTGGCGTGGCGGCTTCGTCGGCATGGGCTGTCGAGGCGGTTTCGTCTTGGTTGCCGTTTTCATCCATTATGGTGCCGGCTTGATTGATAATCTCGCGAGTCGTGTATATGGGGGCATTCATGCGCAGCGCAATAGCCACGGCATCGGATGTGCGAGAGTCTACCGTTACTTCGCGCTGGCCGTAGGAAAATGTCATTTCGGCAGAGAAGATGCCGTCTTCAAATTTATATATGAACACGCGTTGCAACTCTATTGCAAAAGAAGCGGCGAAAGAGGCGAACAAATCGTGGGTCATGGGGCGGGGGGGAGTCACACCTTCGATTTTTATGGCAATAGCCTGAGCTTCGGCCGACCCGATTACAACCGGAATACGGTAGGGTCCGTCGATTTCTGCGAGCAGCATAGCGTAGGCTCCTGATTGCAGTTGGGAATATGAGATGCCGAGTACTTTCAGTTCTACTTTATCTTTGGCAAATTCTTCGTTGCTTACTGACATATGCTTTTATATTTTGGAGTGTTGATTATTCTACTTGATTCGTTGAATCTAATCGTCGAGTTCGCGCCCGGTTATGATTCCGGAGCCGAAGCAAAGGTGTGCCGCCGGGTCGTAGATCACGGCGAACTGTCCCGGGGCTATGCCCTGCACGTCTTCGGATGAGTCAATACGGTATTCGCCGCCGCCGAGATTTGTAAGCCTGGCGGGGATAAACGCCGGCATGTGGCGGTTTTTGAATGTAATGTCTACGGTGGTGAAATTGTCGCCCCACGGATTGCCGGAGATGAAGTGCATCTCGTCGAGGTGAATCGTGCGGCCATATTGTTTCTCCGTGCCGTAGCCGTTGGATACGTATATCACGTTTTCCACCGTGTCTTTTTTTACGACATACCAGGGGCCGCCGCTGAGCCCGAGACCTTTGCGCTGGCCGATTGTGTGGAACCAGAATCCGCGGTGTTGTCCGAGCACTTTCCCGGTCTCGATTTCCACGATGGGCCCGGGGCGCTCGCCGAGGTGGCGGCGGATAAAATCGTTGTAGTTGATTTTGCCGAGGAAGCAGATGCCTTGCGAGTCCTTGCGACGGGCATTTGGCATATGCGCGGCGATGGCAATCTCGCGCACGCCCGATTTGGGGATGTCGCCGATGGGGAACATCAGGTGGCTCACTTGCTCATAAGAGATGCGGGCAAGAAAATCGGTCTGGTCTTTTACAGGGTCGACGGCCGTCGACAGATATATGCGTCCGTCTTTTTCAGTGGTGGTGGCGTAGTGCCCGGTTGCGGTTTTGTCAAATTCGTGTCCCCAACGCTGCTCGAAGAATCCGAATTTTATCATCTTGTTGCACATTATGTCGGGGTTGGGCGTCAAGCCTTGTCGCACGGTTTCGAGGGCATATTCCATTACGTTGTCCCAATATTCTTGGTGCAGGTTCACCACGTCGAACGGGAGCCGGTACATATTGGCGATATATCGGCACATTTCGATGTCTTCCTCGGCAGAGCAGTCGCCTTCGCCGTTGTCCATGCCGATGCGTATGTAAAAAAGGTGTACGTCGTGGCCTTGCTTCACAAGGCGATCCACGGCCACGGCCGAGTCCACACCTCCGGATATAAGAGCTGCTATCTTCATTTATTCAGTTGCGGATTCGGGATTTGCGGGTTGGGTGGCGGCCTGTTGGTCGTCGAGAAGCTGGATGGCGTGGAGAAGGTTATCCACAATTATATTTTTAGCTTTGACTCTGTGGCGGCTGGTAAGATAATATATTGCCGGCATTTCTTCGAGGTCGAAATACTCGTCGATGCCGTCGCATGCGCCTACTGTCCAGTTTTGCGGATAGCGGGCTGCCTGCTCGCGCCATTCGGCGGTGGCTTCGCCGGGGTATATGCTTATTATTTTCAGGAGGCCTTTGTCGATAAGGGAGTTAACATGGAAGTCGGCCGAGAAGCGAGTCTTTGCCATGATGCAATCCATGCAGTCGGGGTCGTTGAAAAAGAGAATGATGCTGGGAGCGACTTCGCCGTAGAGGTTCTTTTGTTCTCCGTCGGGAGTGGTGAATCGGAAATCGGCCACGCGTTTGCCCACGCTGCTGTTTTCGAGAATCTTCAATTCGGCGCGGAAGCGGGCGCGTTCGGCCGAGGGCACTTTTTTGTTTTCGGCCACGGCGCGACAAAATGGCAGGTAGAGTTCTTCGGAAGAATACTGAGCCGTGTCGCAGGCAAACCAATTTTGCGCAATCTTGCCCATCTCCAATGTGTTGTCGCCGCCGGTCTTTACCACGGCCGCGATATATTTGTCGATGGCGGCATGCACGGTGTCGGCCGTGCAATATGGCATAAGCTCGGCCCAGTCGCCGAAAGCGGTGTTGAGTTTGGCAAGAGTGGAAAAGGATTGTTTTATGTTGGCGCGGTCCCAGAAATGCGTCACGAAATAGTCGGCGCGTTCCGTAAGGGTGGTGCGGCTGTCGGGCACGGTGGGATAGGGAAACAGAGTTGTCGGCGCCTGTGCTCCGGCAAAGAGAACTGACGCAGTCATGGCCAATAAAGCAATGGCATATTTGATTGTAAGTCTTGTCATAATGTCATGGATGAAAGCGTTGGCATGGAATTTGCTCTATGCTGATTGAACCGACAAAGGTAACAAATCCTTTCGAAATACGCAAACCTTTGTCCTCTATCATTTGTTAAAGTTAATAAATTTAGAATTTCAAAATAGTTTCAGCTATGAATTTCAATAACTTCACCATCAAGTCGCAGGAGGCAATCCAGAAAGCCGTGGAAATCACGCGTTCTGCCGGCCAACAGGCTATCGAACCTGTCCACCTGCTCAAAGCCGTGATGCAGGAAGGCGAGTCGGTGGTCAAATTCATTTTTCAAAAAATAGGGGCTTCGGCTCCGCAGGTCGCCGGGCAGGTCGACAAGGAAATAGCCACCCTGCCGAGAGTGTCGGGTTCAGAGCCGTATCTTAGCCGACAGTCCAACGACGTGCTTCAGAAATCGCTCGACATTGCAAAAGCCGACGGCGATGAGTATGTAACGCTCGAAGCCCTGTTGCGCGGTATTTTCGAAATAAACTCGCCGGCTTCGACTATCCTTAAAGATGCCGGACTTACGCGCAAGGAGCTTGAAGCCGCCGTGGCCGAGCTTCGCAAGGGCAAGAAAGCCACCGACCAGAGTGCCGAGGAGACATACAACGCCCTCTCGAAATATGCCGTCAACCTCAACGAACGCGCCCGCCAGGGAAAACTCGACCCCGTAATCGGTCGTGACGAGGAAATACGCCGCGTGCTTCAAATTTTGAGCCGGCGCACAAAAAACAACCCCATGCTTATCGGTGAGCCGGGTACAGGTAAAACGGCCATAGCCGAGGGTCTTGCGCATCGTATCGTCCGCGGCGATGTGCCCGAAAACCTGCGCACAAAGCAGATTTTCTCCCTCGATATGGGCGCTCTTGTGGCCGGCGCCAAGTATAAGGGCGAGTTTGAGGAGCGTCTTAAAGCCATTGTAAACGAAGTTACGGCTTCCGATGGCGAAATCATCCTTTTCATCGACGAAATCCACACTCTCGTCGGCGCAGGCAAAGGCGAGGGCGCTATGGATGCCGCTAACATCCTCAAACCGGCGCTCGCGCGTGGCGAACTACGTTCTATCGGCGCCACCACTCTCGACGAATACCAGAAATATTTCGAAAAAGACAAGGCTCTCGAACGCCGTTTCCAAAAAGTAATGGTCGATGAGCCCGACGAGCTTTCGGCCATCGCCATTCTTCGCGGTTTGAAAGAACGCTACGAAAACCACCACCAGGTGCGTATCCGCGACGAAGCTATTATTGCCGCAGTGCAACTTTCCGAACGCTATATCACCGACCGTTTCCTCCCCGACAAGGCTATCGACCTTATCGACGAGGCCGCGGCAAAACTCAAACTCGAAATCGACTCCGTGCCTCAGGCTCTCGACGACATTACGCGCCGTATTGCCCAGAAGGAAATCGAGCGTGAGGCCATAAAGCGTGAGGGCGACACTGCCAAGGTACGCGACATCGAAAAGGAAATAGCCTCCATGCGCGAGGAAGAAAAAGAATACTCTGCAAAATGGAAGGCCGAACGCGACCTTATCGGACGTATTCAGCAAAATAAAATCGACATCGAGCAACTTAACTTTGAGGCCGACCGCGCGCAGCGCGAGGGCAACTACGAACGTGTGGCCGAAATACGCTATAAACTTATCAAGGACAAGGAAGACGAGAATAAGTCGATTCAGGAGCAGCTGCACATGATGCAGGGCGAGAAAGCCCTTATCAAGGAAGAAGTCGACGCCGAGGATATTGCCGACGTAGTGTCGCGCTGGACGGGTATTCCCGTGAGCCGCATGGTGCAGTCGGAGCAGGAGAAACTGCTCCATCTCGAAGCGGAGCTTCACAAGCGCGTCGTGGGCCAGTCGGATGCCATCGAGGCCATAGCCGATGCCGTGCGCCGCTCCCGTGCCGGACTTAACGACCCGAAACGTCCTATCGGCTCGTTCATATTCCTTGGCACCACCGGCGTGGGCAAGACTGAGCTCGCCAAGGCATTGGCCGAATTCCTGTTCGACGACGAAAATATGATGACCCGTATCGACATGAGCGAATATCAGGAGAAACACTCCGTGAGCCGTCTTGTCGGAGCGCCTCCCGGATATGTCGGCTATGACGAAGGCGGCCAGCTCACCGAGGCCGTGCGCCGCAAGCCTTATTCCGTGGTGCTCTTCGACGAAATCGAAAAAGCTCACCCCGATGTGTTCAACATCTTGCTGCAAGTGCTCGACGACGGCCGTCTGACCGATAATAAAGGCCGCAACGTCAATTTCAAGAATACCATTATCATCATGACCTCAAACATGGGGTCGAACGTAATCCGCGACAATTTTTCCAAGATTACCGATGAAAACCGTCTTGAAACCATCGAGTCGACCAAAGAGCAAGTGCTCGAGATGCTCAAGCAGACAATTCGTCCCGAATTCCTCAACCGTATCGACGAGATAATAATGTTTACGCCGCTCAACCGCGACGAAATCGAAGAAATCGTCGGATTGCAGGTAAATTCCATCCGCAAGATGCTGCAACACTCTGCCGGAATCGACTTCCGCGTCACCCCGGCCGCCATCAGCTACCTTGCCGACGAAGGCTACGATCCCGAATTCGGCGCCCGCCCCGTAAAGCGTGTGATCCACCGCATGGTGCTCAACCGCCTGTCGAAAGACATCCTTGCCCGCAAGGTCGACAATACCCGGCCGATTATCGTCGATGTCGATGCCGACGGTCAGCTCGTGTTCCGCAACGGCGAAGCCGCCGCGACGGCAGAATAATCATTCGATCATACATAAAATAAAGAAAGGCGCCCAAACAGGCGCCTTCTTTATTTTTTTGATTATTCAATCATCGTCATCGTCGTGGTGGTGATGCTTTTTGTGCTTTTTATGTTTTTTGTGATGTTTGGGCGGTTTCGGGGGCTTGTGGTGATGTCCGTGATAGTGCCCGTCGGAATAGTAGTCGTTCTCGACGCCCCAGTAGGAGTGCATCGAGCCGCAGGAGGGAAGCACCATGCAGCACATAAAGGCCGCGATGATTCCGAAAACGGTAATTTTGATTTTACGTAGTCTCATAAATATATATTTAACGTTTAATAAGTAGATGTTAAAAATTAACAGGCAATATATTCGAGATGATTTTTGAGGCGATTTCTTCCGAGGAGGAAGGAGCGTAGCGAGCTACGTGACTGACGATGAGGGAGAAAGCGTCCAAAAAGCATCCGAAGATATGGCTGTTGAAATGAAACAACATCTGTTTGTAAATATAAATTAATTTTTAACATCTACTTACATAACAAACGTTACAATCTATTTGTTGACGGAGAAAAAACTCGATTGAAATAAATGATGTTTGGATATTTTTTTGTTACTTTGCAACATAAATTAATCAAATTTCTTCACAATGGATTTATTTGAAAAAATGACCGAGCGCGCCCGGGCCTCAAAGCAGCGTATCGTCCTGCCCGAAGGTAACGAACCGCGCACGCTCACAGCCGCCGACCGTATCGTGGCCGACGGTATCGCCGACGTTATTCTCGTGGGCGATCCCGATGAAATAAGCCAAATGGCCGCGTCGCTTAAACTCGAACATATTGGCGATGCCACCATCATAAATCCCGGCGACGAATCGGTGATCGACCGCTATGCGCCGGTTCTGCTCGAACTTCGCCGCAAAAAAGGCATGACCGAGGAGCAAAGCCGCCTCACAGCCGCCAATCCTCTTTATCTCGGATGTCTTATGATTAAGACCGGAGATGCCGACGGCATGGTGGCCGGCGCGCGCAACACCACCGGAAATGTCCTCCGCGCGGCATTCCAGGTTATCAAGACTCAGCCCGGAATCGACGTGGTGTCCGGCGCTTTCCTTATGCTTCTGCCCGAAGGTCTGCCTTTCGGCACCGACGGCATGCTCGTTTTCGCCGACTGTGCCGTGGTTCCCGAGCCTGACGCGGCCCAGCTTGCGCAGATTGCCATCTCTGCCTCGCAGACAGCCCGCGACATAGCCGGCATAGAGCCTCGTGTAGCCATGCTTTCGTTCTCCACAAAGGGTTCGGCTTCCGGTCCGGCCGTAGAAAAGGTGGTAGAGGCATTGAAGATAGCCAAGGGCATGGATCCCAACCTTATCATCGACGGCGAGCTCCAGACCGATGCTGCCATTGTGCCTTCGGTGGCAAACATGAAAGCTCCCGACTCGCCCCTCAGCGGTCGTGCCAATGTGCTCATATTCCCCAGCCTCGAAGTGGGTAACATTGCATACAAGCTCGTTCAGCGTCTTGGCGGCGTTCAAGCTGTCGGTCCTGTGCTCCAAGGCCTCGCCGCTCCGGTCAACGACCTCTCTCGCGGATGCTTCCCCGAAGACATCTATAAGACTATAATCATTACCTGCAACCAGGCGATCGGCCTCAAAAAAGATTGAAAATATGAAAATTCTCGTTCTGAACTGTGGCAGCAGTTCCGTAAAATATAAGCTCATCGACACCGCGACAGAGAATACGCTCGCCGAAGGCGGTGTGGAAAAAATCGGCCTTCCCGACGCTTTCCTTAAATTCAAAAAGGCATCGGGCGAAAAGGAAATACTTCCGCTCGGCCTCACCGACCACAACGGTTCGGTGAAAGCCATCCTCGACCTGCTCACAAGCAAGGACAACGGTTGCATCGCCTCCTATGACGAAATCGACGCCGTAGGCCACCGCGTGGTGCACGGTGCCGAGAAATTCTCGAAGAGCGTCCTTATCACTCCCGAGGTTATCGACCAGGTAAAGGCATGCTACGACCTTGCCCCGCTTCATAATCCGGCCAATATCACCGGCATCGAGGCCATCGAGGCCATCATGCCCGGCATACCCCAGGTGGCTGTGTTCGACACGGCTTTCCACCAGACCATGCCCGCCCGTGCATATATGTATGCCATACCTTATAAATATTATGAACAGGACGGTGTGCGCCGCTATGGATTCCACGGCACAAGCCACCGCTATGTTTCGGCACGCGCCGCCGAGATTCTTGGCGTGGACCTCACCGCTGTGAAAATGATTACATGCCATGTCGGCAACGGCGGCTCGATTACGGCTGTCGACGGCGGCAAGAGCGTGGACACATCCATGGGCCTCACCCCCACCGAAGGCCTTATGATGGGTACACGTGTCGGCGACATCGACCCGGGCGCGCTCGTGTATATGATGAACAAGCACGGCCTCTCTGCTGCTGAGCTTCAAAAAATCATCAACAAGGAAAGTGGCGTGCTCGGCGTGAGCGGAATATCTTCCGATATGCGCGAACTCGAAGCCGCCGTTGCAAAAGGCGACGAGCGTGCGAAACTCGCTCTCGACATGTACGAGCTTCGCATCACCAAATATATCGGCGCATATGCCGCTGAAATGAGCGGTGTCGACATCATCGTCTTCACCGGCGGAGTAGGCGAGAACCAGGCCGGCCTTCGTGCCGATGTGTGCCGTCCGCTCTCGTTCATGGGCGTTAAAATCGACGAGGAGCTCAATGCCCGCACCCGTGGCACGGAGACGGTAATCTCCACGCCCGATTCCAAGGTTACGGTAATCGTGGTGCCCACCGACGAGGAGCTGATGATTGCCCGCGACACGGAAGCAATAGTAAAGTAAAAGGATTAACAAAAATTAACATTGTGTTTTTGTAATCTTTTGATTGTCTCCGCGTCTAAGAATAAAAAACCAATCAAACAGTATATATAATGATTAAATTATTTAAACGTGCCGCACTCGTCCTCGTCGCTGCCATGGCGACAGGTGTAGCCGCACAGGCCCAGCAAATGCCTCAGGTGCCCGAACTGCCAATCGACAGTGCGGTTATCAAAGGCAAACTCGACAATGGCCTCACCTACTACATCCGTCATAATGAAACGCCCAAAGGCCAGGCCGATTTCTATATCGCCCAGTCTGTCGGTTCGATTCTCGAAGAAGACAACCAGCGCGGTCTGGCCCACTTCCTCGAACACATGTGTTTCAATGGCACAACCAATTATCCCGGTTCTTCGCTCCGTGACTGGCTCGAATCGATTGGTGTGAAGTTCGGCGTCAACCTCAATGCCTACACCGGCGTTGACCAGACTGTCTACAACATTTCCAACGTGCCCGTGGCTCGTCAGAGCGTACAGGACTCTTGCCTCCTTATCCTCCACGACTGGGCCAACGACCTTACTCTCGACCCCGAGGAAATCAACAAAGAGCGTGGTGTGATTCATGAAGAATGGCGCCGCTCCATGGTTGGCCAGATGCGTATCCTCGAAAAACTCCTCCCCACCATCTATCCCGACAGCAAATACGGACATCGTCTTCCTATCGGCATTATGGAAGTGGTCGACAACTTCGAGCCCCAGGCTATCCGCGACTACTATGAGACATGGTATCGTCCCGACAATCAGGCTATCATCGTAGTCGGCGACATCGACCCGGCCTACATCGAAGGCAAAATCAAGGAGATGTTCTCGTCTATCGAAATGCCCGAGAATCCCAAAGAACGTGTCTACTATCCCGTGGCCGACACCCCCGGCACCATCTATGCCATCGGTTCCGACCCCGAGCAAAAAATGGGTATGGTCGACCTTATGTTCAAATCCGACCTTATGATTCCCCGCGAGATGAACAACACCCAGGTTTATCTCATGCTCAACTACATCACCAACATGGCCGAGACCATGCTCGACCAGCGTCTTACCGACATCGGCCACAAAGCCGACGCTCCCTTTGCACAGGCCGGCGCTTCTTACAGCGACTTCTTCCTTGCAAAGACTAAAAAAGCGTTCGACGTATCCGGTGTGGCAAAAGGCAACGACGTGCTCCCCGTGCTCGAAGCCATCTACCGCGAGCTTCTCCGCGCAAAACGTGGCGGTTTCACCCCCGGCGAATACGAACGCGCCAAGGCTGAATACCTCTCTCGCCTTGAAAAGGCCTACAACACACGCAACAATACCCAAAACGAGGCTTATGTCAACGAATATGTAAACAACTTCCTCGACAACGAGCCTATCCCCGGTATTGAAATGGAATACGAGATGATGAAACAGCTCGTAGACATGATTCCCCTCGAAGCCATCAACCAGGCTCTTGGCGAACTCGTCACCGACAACAACCGTGTGCTCCTCGTGCTCACTCCCCAGAACGACACCTTCAAGGTGCCCACCGAAGCCGAACTCGCCGCTGTTATCGCCAAGGTCGACGCCGAGGAAATCGAGCCCTACAAGGACGAGATGAAATCCGAACCCCTCATCCCCTCGCTTCCCGCTCCCGGCAAAGTCGTTTCTATCGAAGACAACGCTCAATGGGGCGCAAAACTTCTCACCCTTTCCAACGGCGTGAAAGTATTTGTGAAACCTACCGATTTCAAGAAAGATGAAATCGTGATGGATGCTGTCGCCATCGGCGGTGACTCCGAAATCTCCGACAGCCAGGCTGCCAACATCATTTTCATGCCTTACGCAATGAGCATGCACGGCCTCGGCACCTACAACTCCACCGACATCCAGCGCTACCTCCAAGGCAAGCAGGCTACCGTAGCCCTCGGTATTCACGACCTCTATCGCACCGTTTCCGGCATAACGACCGTCAAGGACCTTCCCACCATGATGGAACTCCTCTACATGACTTTCAAGGACTACACCATCGACGAAGAATCTTTCGAAGCCGCCAAAGCTCGCTACTCCGGTATCATCGCCAATCAGGAAGCTGCTCCGGAATTCATCTTCCAGAAAGAGCTCATGGCCAACATCTACAAATCTGCCGCTTCGCAGCTCGTTTCCACCGATATCATTGCGGCTGCAAACCGTGAAGGCATCCTCGAAATTATCCACGGTGCGCTTGCAAATGCCGCCGACTATACTTTCGCTTTTGTCGGCGACATCGACCTCGATACTTTCATTCCCCTTGCCGAGCAATATATCGCTACTCTTCCCGCCAATGCTAAAAAGGCTTCGAAAAAGGCTGTCGTGAACCCCGGCCGTGAAATCACCCCCGGTTCCGAAACCAAGATTCTCACCACCAAGATGGAAACACCCCAGACCTGGACTGCTGTTATCCTGTCGGGTAAAGTGCCCTACACCCCCGCTAACCGCTGGACATCGACCATCGCATCTCAGATTCTTGGCGACCGTCTTCTCAACAAGATTCGCGAAGAAATGGGTGCCACTTACTCAATCGGCGCTTACTCTGAAATGGATCGCCTCGGCGACATGAACACCCTCATTCAGATTCCTTTCCCCATGAAACCGGAAATGAAAGACCAGGTTCTTGCCGAAATCCACGACATCATCAACAACATGGCCGATAACGTAACTGCCGACGAAGTGCGCACAAAGAAAGAATATCTCGTCAAGAGCGCAAATGAGCAATACGAAGAAAACGACTCATGGGCCGGTTCAATCACCGCCACCACTCTCAACGGCGTGGATATCTTCAACGGTAAAGTGGACGCTATCAACGCTGTGACAGCCGACGACGTAAAAGCCTTCATGAAGAATCTTCTCGACCAGAACAACTATCGCGTATTCATCCTCGACCCCGCAGAATAATACATCCCAAGATAGGCAACACTGCGCGCGACCCCTCCGGGCCGCGCGCTTTTTTTAGGATGTAAGCCCCCGACCCACCCGCCAATACCCACCCGGCAGGAACTTCACCCGGCAGGAACGTAAGCCTCCGGCTTGCGAATACCCACCCGGCAGTACCCACCCGGCAGGAACGTAAGCCTCCGGCTTGCGACTAATCGCCTTATTCAACTTTTTAACTATTGCTGCCCGATGAAAGTAGTTAACCGGCTTTTATAATGGCTTTTAGACCTTGATAAGCCCTATATTTCAGGAATTGTATCTGCTGATTGATAAATCAACTAAAATATTTGGGCAATTTGAGATATAATTACATATTTGAAAAGAAATGCAAGACCGCAGTCGCGGTCGAATATGGTAGGCACGGGCAATAGCCCGTGTTTAGTTGGTTTACGCAAGTTCGACTGCGGCCGCAGTCGAATATCAACGATTCATCATAACATGGGCTTTCGCCCATGCCTACCATATTAAGCGGCTCTGCCGCTTCGTGCTCCTAAATTTCGACTTGCCGATAAAGGGTCGCAATTTTTACCGGACACCAATATATCTTTTTCTCGCAAAGCTCGAAAGCCATGCGGAGTGATGGTTCAAGATAGAATCGAGCTTAGCGAGATAAAGGATGGTTCATTTTGGTTCTTTCATAGTTCATGATAGTTCGAGCCAAGCGCAGCGTCACGGAAAATGAACGGGCCGTCCCTACACCCAAAGCATTAACTTTTACGTCTTAACCCCCCTAATCCTTTATATGCCTCCACTGTTCTTCCCTCAAATTAATCACCGGTACTTTTTTCTCTGCCAATCCTTGAATAATTTTTTTGGCTCGTCTTCGGTTGATGCCCGAAGACATCAGCACTGTGTCGGGTCTTAATGCTGCAATCTCGGCGGCATTGCCCTTGAACCCTTTTGTCACAAGCAGGTAATCTGCGCCGGCGTATTCCTCGGCAAGAGATGTGCCGCCGAGTATCGCTATCGAGGTGGAGTCTGCCAACACGATGCGCGCGGTGGAGGAGGGGAGCGGGGCAATATCTCGGCATCTGCGACGCAAGGCAAATCTTTGGCAAGCCTGTTCTATCGCGTCGGCATGTCTCGGTTCGCCGGAGTTGTAATACCGACATTCGCCGTTTTGCCGTATGATCAGGTCGGTATATCCCGCCGTGCGCAGAGCATATGCTTCTGTTTGAGGCATGCGTTCGTCCACGGTGAGAGCCGTGACAAAAGAGAGAATCACGAGCGTGCAGCCTGTTGCGACGGCGGTGCGGTTTCGCCGGCAGAGAGCATAGCAAATCACGCATATGCCGATAAAATATGGAATAAACGCATACGGCGAGAAATATATGTTTTCTGCCCTTGCCCATGCCTGGCCCGACAGATATTCCGCCCATTTCGCCATAAGGCAGTATAGCGTGTCGACGCAAGATGCAAGCAAAGGAATGACAATCCCAAAACACGATAAGGCGGCCGCCGCCAGGCCGGAAATAACAGTCCATGGGAATAAAATACCCGTGACAATATTGCTTGCGAGAAATGTCCCCGGGAAATACCCGAATACCCATGTGCTCACCACGCCGGAGCCCAGCATTGCCGCCACAGGTACACCCGCGGCACACGTTATATGGTATAGGATACGCTTCTTTTGAAATTTACGTGGCAGACATCCGAAAAATCCCAAAATTGATGCAACCGACAGCACGCTCAACTGAAACCCCGGAGTGAACAGCCATAGCGGATTTATAAGCAATATTACGATTATGACTGTGAAAAGCGAGTTGAATCCGATATAGTCGCGTTCAATCACTTTTGATATTATATACACGGTAAACATTATTGTCGCCCGCAGTATCGACGGAGATATTCCCGCGATAAAGGCATATGCCCATATTGCCGCCACCGCGAGGAAGTAACGGATATAAAAGCCGCCGCGCACCGTCTGCACGGGAATGAGCAGGAGCATCACAAGCGATGCTATGATGCCCACGTGAAGCCCGCTCAACGCCAGCATATGGGCCAGGCCCGACATGCGGAATGATTCTATTGCATCGGGGCTTACATACACATCATCGGCGAGTATCACGGCTAATAGAAAAGCGGCCGTGGGCCCGTCGACGCCGCTCGACACTATTGCCTCGGCGATTCCCGACCGCAGCCTGTTGAGCAAGCAGCGCAGGCCGCTCGGCTTGCGTTCGACGGTGATTTTATCCGGGCTGACAAAGGCATGAAGCCCGATTCCCTCGTTGTAAAGATACCGTTGCCGGTTGGTTTGCCAAGGCACATCGTCGGGGGCCGACACGCTCTCAGGCTTGGCCGTGAAGCTCACTATTGTCCCGGGAGCATATAGCTCGAGGTCCTGAGTGTTTACAGTAAGCATTATCCTTGACTTTACCGGAAACTTTGTTTCCACCACGCATCGCACTGAATTTGGCGACAGCCCGGCGGAGAGTATCATCCCCTCGTATCTGCACTCCGATTCTGCCGCTTTGTCGTAAGGCTGAGACAAGTGGCAGGCTGCCATGCCCGAAGCGAGTGTCACAAAAAACAACGCCCCGCGGTAATATCTTGAAAAGACAAACAGAAGCAGGCCCGCCGCGGCGGCAACACCCGCGATCCAAAACAGCGACGGTGTATATACAGCAATGCCGACGCATAATCCCGCGGCAGCGGGCAGCGTCGGCACGTATGTAAGAAGTTGTTTCAACCGGTTTATGATTGTCAGATAGTTTGAAGCACCACTTCAAGGCTGGTGAGGCTGATTACCACCCACAATGCCAGGGCAAGCAGCAATGGCTTGACGCCGACTTGCTTTATAGTGCCCAGCGACAGGCTGGCGCCGATAAGGAAAAGGGTAACAACCATGCCGCGGCGTGCGATCCAGACCAAAGTGGATGTCAATGCTTCGGGAAGCGCTACATATGTGTTGACAATCATGGCCAGCACGAAGATAAAGATAAACCACGGAATGGAAATCTTGCCGGTGCGGTCGCGGAATATAAACATTGTCACAAAAGCCAGCGGGATAATCCACAGCGCGCGGGTGAGCTTGATAAGTGTGGCCGTTTGGAGAGCAACCTCGCCGTACACCTCTCCCGCGCCTACCACCGACGAAGTGTCGTGTATGGCTATCGCAGCCCATGTGCCGAACTGCTCCTGAGTCATTTCCAGCATGTGCCCGATAGGCGGGAAGATAAACAGTGCTATCGAGTTGAGGATGAAAATCACGCCAAGCGACACGGCCATCTCATTCTCGTTGGCTTTGAGCACCGGTCCAACGGCGGCTATTGCGCTGCCGCCGCATATGGCGGTGCCCGACGAGATAAGATACGATGTCTTGCGGTTGATGTGCATCCAGTAGCCGATAAGCACGCCGAGCGCCATAACGCCGACAACCGATACCACCGTAAACATCATGCCTTCGGCTCCGGATTTGAGCGACTCATGAAGGTTCATGTTGAAGCCAAGCAATACCACTGCAACTTGAAGCAGATACTTCGATGTCTTTTTGTTGAATTTCGGACACGGATTCTTGAAAATAAAAGCAAAGACCAATCCGCAAAGCAACGCGATAGGAGCCGAGATCGGATTTGTAAACCCGAAAAGCAGCGATGTCGGTATCAACATCGCTGCGATAAGAACAATATAAATAATTTTAGCGGGTGACATAAATACTATATTATTTGTTTTAAGTAGATGTTGAAAATTAACAGACAATATATTCGAGATGATTTTTGAGTCGATTTCTTACGAGGAGGAAGGAGCGTAGCGAGCTACGTGACTGACGATGAGGAAGAAAGCGGCCAAAAAGCATCCGAAGATATGTCTGTTGAAATGAAATGGCATCTACTTGTAAATATAAATTAATTTTTAACATCTACTTATGAATTCCATATTCGCCATGACTCGAACGCCTGCAAAAGCAGCATTTCAAGGCCATTCTTTACCGTGGCCCCGTGTTCAGCGCTGCGTCGCATAAACTCTGTCACGTCCGGATTGTAAAGTAAATCATAGCAAAGATGATTTGCGGTGAGCAAGTCGTAGGGAATGTCGGGGCAGGAGTCAACGTTGGGATACATTCCCAGCGGCGTAGTGTTTACAATCACAGTGTGCGTCTCCATCACCTCCGGCGTCAAATCTGCATAAGTCAGCCGCCCCGGTGCCGGAGTGCGTGAAACCGAGGTGGATTCTATGCCAAGTTTCCTCAACCCGTGGATTACCGCTTTCGAGGCGCCGCCCGTGCCAAGCACAAGCGCGCGGCGATGTCCGGGCTTCAACAGCGCGCGAATGGAGTCGGTGAATCCGATTACATCGGAATTGAACCCTTTCAACGACGATATCTCGCCCTTGTCGTTGCGAATCACCTTTATCACATTCACCGCGCCGATAGCCTCGGCGTCGGCATCCATCCCGTCGAGATATTCTATCACCTGCTCCTTGTAAGGGATAGTCACATTCAGCCCCGAAAGACGAGGATTGCGGACTATTACCGAAGGAAACAGGTCGATTTCCGAAATCTCAAAATTAACATATTTCGCGCTTATTTTCTCGGTTTCGAACTTTTGATTGAAAAATCCGCGCGAGAACGAATGTCCGAGCGGAAAACCGATTAAGCCATACAATTTGTCGCAGATATCCATTGTGATAAGCGGTTGGTTGATAAGAGGAGATTGTTTTTGCAAAAATACATACTTTCCTTCAATTGTCAAATTCAGACTTTTATTTTTTATACCCAAACCATATGTTAATAAATATTAACGATGCTGTTTGCCGGTATATCGGATATGAGTTCGACGAAAAAAGCATTTTGCCGGAAAATATCGCCGATGGTGGCATATTGCTCTAAATAATGGATAAAGACAGCTTTATAGTGTAAAATAAAGTTAAAATAATTAATTTTTTCATTAAAAAATTTGGTGGATTCAGCAGATAGCCGTAATTTTGCAATGTGTTTTTCATGGTATTAGATTTAAGGTTAACTAAGATTGATTGTCGGGAGACAATCAATTTTTTTATCTATTTACATGTGTTAAATAATTGAAAATCACCACTTTCCACCGCACCATTCTCCATTTAATTAGTAATTATTGTTGAAAATAGCCCACTTTTGGGGCCAAAATACGTGCCGATTCACTCTCATAAACCGCTGAAAACGGCACTTTTAGCCCTCAACATTTCCGAATACTTGTCGAAAAAAATGGCAACATTATCAACAGTTATTATACCTTCAAAAATATTAAAAGACGGTAAACATAAAGTGCGAATTGCTGTCGCACATCGTGGTGCTGTACGTTATATCTCTACTGATATAATGATTGACAGCGCGGGAGAGTTAAGCAACGGTGTGATAAAGCGTCGTCCCGACGCCGCTTTCCTTAATTCAAAATTGCGGAAGATAGTTTTAAAATACCAAGAGTGTCTTGATGATCTTGGATATATCGATGCAATGAGTTGTGCAGAAGTCGTTTTTTTTCTTAAAAATGGCGCAAAACAACGCCATTGTACATTACGTTCTATATTTGATGAATATGTCGATGTAATCGTAAAGACGGAAGGCTCAAAGACGGCATACACAGCCCGATTTCGTTCAATAATAGATTTCATTCCGGAAAATACACTGATGAAAAATCTTACGCATGGAATGATTTTGGGCTTGATGAGGCATTTTCAGAAAAAACGGAATTACAGTACGCAAACTATAAGGATGCGATTGCTGTTTGTAAAAACGTTAATTAATTATGCTGTTAAATGTGGTTACGTGGAATATCGCGTAAATCCGTTTAACGGAATTCCTGTCCCGCAGAATGTAATCAGGGAAGCATGGCTTGATGTGGATGAAATCAAATTAATCCGGGATGTGCACCTTGTGCCGAATTCCAACGCCGCTTTTACTCGCGACCTTTTTATGCTTTCGTATTATCTTGGAGGAATAAATATGGCGGACTTAGTAAAGATAAACTTCAATGATTATCCGAATAAGATACGCTATGTCCGTCAAAAAACAGAGAATCAAAATAAAGGCGTACAATATGTTGAATTCGATATTCCGGAAGAAGCAACAAAAATCATTCAGAACCTGACAGGAAAGAATGGATTGATTAAGATGACTGAATCACAGCGTAAGTCGTGTTGTTGTGATGAACTTCGGCGAGGATTCATTACAATAGCAAAAACTCTCGATATGCAGAAAATCATATTTTATTCAGCACGGAAATCATTCGCTCAACATGCCTTTTCCTTAGGGGTGGATACCGCAATAATAGATTATCTGCTTGGCCATAGTAACGGAAAATCAGGATGTCTATACAATTATATAAAAGTTACACCGGAAATTGCGACAAATGCGATACGCAAGGTCTTGGATAATTTAAAATAAATTGCTAACTTTGCGTCATCAAATAAGGTCCTACCACGGAGTTTATTTGGTTTGACTTGGCAGAGAAGGGTGGTTCCTTCTCTGCATTTTTTACTGTCTTTTCATATATAATAAAATAGGGTGTCTCACGACACCCTCCGGCACTTTACACATCATCTGACTACATCATCAAAAGTGCCTGCATATAGATTACTAACGAATCTGTTTAAAGTTCGGTGATAATTAAAAAAATGGCCGAGTCTTACTACGTAGCCACCAAAAATTAACATTTCAGCTTATAGTATTTTCTTGATTAGACTAAGGATTGGTTTGCGGAAGTTGATAACAAATAGTGCTGCCATCGTTCCGATGAGCCACCAAAATGAATCAATCTTGAATTGCTCCCAATTATTGGGAGGCTTGTTTTTATATACCACAACCGGGACTTCTCGTTCGACTATGCTATCTACTCGTTGAATAGTCGTAGGCACCACAGTAGGGCGTTCCTGTGGCTTGTTAAGCAGATTGTGAAAGAGAGTGCCGTCTGGATTGATGCGAGCGTCAGATGTGGCGAAATCTGTCTCCAAATGAGAAACGGAATCGGGTGTTGTTATTTCGGCCGACTGAGCCGGCACTTCGATGTAGGCGGTGTCCCACCTAACCTCTATTACTCGCTCTACCTTTGTCTCGATTTTCTCGGTGGGGATGACAGTTTGTTGAGGGCTCCGGCAAGAGATGAGAGCCATGAGCGAAATGAATACTGTAAATACATTAGTTTTCATTAGAGGCGCAGGATTTGGCGTTTGACATTGTCGGGGTCGTATGAGATATGCACCCATGAGAAGTCGCGCTCGTCGATGAGCTGGGTGAATGGCAGGCCGAGGTCGATGGCGAGCTGGAATAGGCGGCGGTTGTCGGCGTTGTTGCCCGTCGTTATGTCGGCGGCCATGCCGCGGAGGTGGTGGCTTGTCGGGGAGCCGCCCACGGCGCGGTTGAGGGCGTGGCAACGGTAGCCGGAAGTCACGGTGACGGGGCGGCCCCATGCCCGGCGCAGGGGGTCGAGGATGTTGTCTACCAGGGCGGTGAGGGCGGCCACGGCTTCGGGCGGCGGCGTGTTGTCGATATGGCGCACCCGCGCCTCGGTGCTACGGGTGAGTTCGTCGATGGTGAAATGTGTCATTGGATTGTGGTAGTTGGGAAGTTTAGAAGTTGGGGAGGCCGCCGCGTTTCAACGCGGGGCACGGGGCGCGGGTTGTTATTCGTCGTTTGTCTCTTTTTCTTCGAGGATGTCTTCGCGGCCGACGAGGCGGAAGAAGTTCCACTTTTTGCGGATGCCCTTGTATTCGAGGTAATTGTTGACGCAGGAGTTGAGCTCAATGCCGTAGATGATGAACAGCATCGCCATCGACACGATGGGGGCGCCGAGGCTTACGCCGAACGTGCGCGTGCATACCTCGGCGAGTGTCACCCAGCAAAGGTAGTCGACCATTTTGTTGAGCGTGCGCCGCCATGCCCGCGAGGGACGGATTTCTTCTTTGCGCGCCCGGGCGGCGAGCACCCCGAAGCGCAGGTCGACGAACACGAGCACCATGCCGAGAAGAAGCCACGGCGCGAGGTGGCCGTAGAAGTCGGCGAGCACCATGCCGAGCGCGGCCATGGCGGCCGAAAAGAGGTTATTGGTCTCGTTCATCGTCATTCGCCGTTTGCTGTTCGTCGTTAGCCGTCGCCTCGAGCATTATCCTCTCAGCTTCTTCGACGGTCACTTCCATGTAGTTGTCCTCGGAGTCGCCGGCGCCGAGGTAGACAACGGGCGTGAAATAGGGATGCTCGGCGTTGTAGTCCTTGCGTGTGATGGTGTGGCCCTCGGAGGCCACGATGCGGCGCAGTGGCCGATTGTAAGTTTCAGTAGTCATGATTGGTTTGTTATTTGTCGTTATACGATGGTGTAGTTCTTGGCCTGGGCCAGGGCTATGGTGTCCTCGTCGAGCTTTGCGATGTTCGCCGCCCCGAGCGTAAGTGTGAGCGTGGCGTTGCTGTTGTTGTCGCCGAGGTTGGAGATAAGGGCGGCGAGCGATTCGGGGGGCAATGCCGTGAGCAGGTCTATGCGCAGATTCGTGCGGAATCCTTGCTCTACGGTCACTTCTTTAATGTTTTTCCCTGCCTCCTCGTTCGCTGCAAGCAGTCTTATCGTTGAGTCATACGATTGATTTCCTAAGTGAACATGAATATTTAATGGATGTTTAGGGGTACCTATTATCCTGCAAAAGCCGAGGGAGTCGCCCATGTGCGTGGGCCGTCCCAAATCCGGCAGATACACATGGCAAGTGTTGTCCTTAAATGTGCAATCGTTCCCTATCAGTATGCCGTTGTTTGTTGACTGAGCGAATTTCGGCAAATGAATCTCAGACAGGCCTGTCATGCTGTCCGATACAATCGCGCCCGACGACAAAAACTCAAATGCAGGGAGTTCAAGCGTCGACAGTGCCGTGCATTTGCTCGCCACCGTGCTGTTCGAGGCTGATTCCAATGAAGGCAACGAAAGAGAAAGCAGTTTTGGACTTTCCGAGACCACGGTTCCGCCGGTGACAGTCCTTAGCGCGGGCAGCTCCATACGCTCAATCCCATTGCAGTTTGTGAATACCGGCCCTTTCGAAATTGTTTTAAGAGCAGGCATCCATATTTCAGTCAGAGCCGCGCAGTTATTCGCCACGCTGCTGCCGAGCGTTTCAAGTAAAGGCAATTCAATACGTGTCAAGGCCGCACAGCCGGCAGCCACCATTCCGCCCAAAATCGTTTCGAGCGCGGGCAACTCAATCTCGGTCAATGCCGCCCCGTTATTGGCGACAGTGCCCGACATAATTGTTTTTAAATGAGGCGCGGCAATCTTTCGTATTCTGCTGATGAGCAAATCAAATAAGCCGCCGTTAATCTCAACAAGCCCGGGTAAAAATATGCTTTCCAAAGCAGTGTTTCTATATATTACATTTGCCCGAACATTCTCCAAATCAGGGATGTCCAGCCGCCATAACGAAGGGCATTGATGAAATAATGTGCTTCTGTTTTCTTCAAGCCCATGGAGCACCGCTTCTTTTATGGCCGCTGATTGGAACAGCGTTCCCGTCATCACCGGGCGGCAGTCATAGGTATGCAGGTATGTCATGTTCGACGAGCCGAATACCGGAAGCGAGGGCCGTCCGCCGAGTACAATCATTCCGGCGCACTTGTCGTATGTAGGCACCTGATAGTCCTCCTTGGCATAGTAATGAATCACATAATGCGTGCTGTGTTCCTCTTCGAACTCATGCTCGTCGCCATCGGTGCTTCCGTAGCCGTCGGAGCAGAGGTAGGCGTCGGCCCCGTGCAGGCTCTCCGACATGCCGTAGAGTTCCACGCCCACCATGCCGGGGAATCCCGCGCGTCGGTTGTTGTGCATGAACTCCAGGAGCGTCTGCCGTCCGCCAAACTGCCGCGGCGACACAGCCTTGGGGTCGTCCTCCACAGCCAGATGAAGCCCCTTTACCTTCTCGGCCAGGGCATCGAAACTGTCCGTGGCCGAGGCTTCCACGCCCTGGGCGCGCAGAGCCGATGCGATGCGCTCGCGTCCCTCGGCCCAGTCGGAGGTGAGCGCGCCCACCTGCCGCAGCACGTCCACCGCCTCCGGCATCATCGCCGTGGCCCGGCGGAAATCCTCCTCCGTGCCCTCGAAACCCGCGTCCACGGCCATGTCGTAGGCCGAGCGGAACACAAACGGAACGGTCAGCGCGACCTCCATCTCCGTCGGACCGTCGCCCGAGCCGCGCACCAGCTCGATGCCCGAGGGCGCGTTCGACACCTCGCGGCGGAAGCCGTCGGGGTAAATGCCGTCGGGCAGTTCGGCCGTCACTTTAAGCCACACTCCGCCCGGCGCCATGCCGTGATTGTCGCACACCACGCGCAGACCGTCGCCCTCGCGCCGGCAGTTGACATACCGGCCTCCCTTGCGCGAGAACACGAACCGCCGCCCGCTCGACAGCACCCCCGTGAAGTCATAGTCGGGGAAAAACCGTTCCGGCTCCCCGTCCGCTCCCTCGCGCACAAACCACAGCATGAAGTCAAAATCCGACTCATAGTTTTTGCGCCGAGGCTCGATTGTAATCTTTTCTGTCATTGGTCTTGGGGTTGGTCGTCGGCGTTTTGCTGTTGAGCGTTGATGATTGCTTCGGCCTCGGCGGCGGGGATTTCGCGCCAGTTGGAGGCGGTGTCGGTGGCGCCGAGGATTACGCGCGAGGCTATGATGGCGCGGGCGGGGTCGTCGGCCGAGCCTTTTATGAGCATGTGCCCGGCGGAGGGAATGAGGGTGCGGATTGTCGCTGTTGATTCTTTTATTTCCATTTTTGTCAGGTATAAAGTATAAGTGATGAGTGATAAGGTGTGTTACACGGTGGTGAGAGTGAAGCCCTTGGCGGTGATAGCTGCTATCTCGTCGTCGGTCAGGCGGCCGAGCGCGTTGGCATGGAGGGCGACGGTAAGAGGTTCCCAGCCCTCGGCGGCGCGGTCGTGGCTGTTGGTGAGCAGGGTGCCGACCAAGGCAGCGCGTCCTTCGTCGCTCTCGCCAAGGTGCGACGACCAGTGCAGGTCGAGCGTGGCGGGTTCAGTAATGGCCTCGACTGCGCCAAGATGGTCGATGTTGAGAATGTCGAGGGCGTAGGCCGTACGAAAAATTTCTCTGATATCGGTTGCCGAAGCAAAATCAATATATGTGACTTTTTTTAAGCTATTGGCATAACAAAACATATAGCTTGCCGTTTTCAGTGCCGGAGTTATAAGCCTTGGGGTTTCAATGATGCCGCTTTCTTGGAACATGCCCGATGCAGAAGTCACAGTTTTTAAATCCCAGCTGTCGCCGCGCACCGATTTCATTTTTGAGCATGTCATAAACCACATACTTGCCGAGGTGTTTTTAGGCGCGTTTATCATGGGGCCGACTTCCAGGTTTTTACATTCTCTGAATATCGACATGCACGCTGTCGCATCGGGGAAATAAAGGTCGGGGCATTGTGACAATCCTGCGCCACGGAAAAGCTGGAATGTCCTTGTGCATCCTGTAAAATCAATGACGCCTACTGCGCGAAGTCCGCTGCAATGCAGAAAGGCATTATCGGCCATCCATGTTTTGGCGGTGCTGTCGAGGTCGCGGACCTGCGGGGCGTAGACGAGGGTGGTGTCGCCTTCGTATCGGTTGACTGTCTTGCCACGGGTAGCGTCGTAGCGTCCGACGGCGTAGGCTATGTCGGAGCGGAACGCGGCGAGGTCGTCGGCATGGGCAGCGTGGTGGGCGCGGTCGTCGTCGTCCCATCCGAGGATGGCGTTCTGCCGCTCGCGCTCGGTCGGGGCTTTGAGGGAGGTGATGTCGGTTTCGGCGGCGGCGACGCGGTCGGCCAGAGCCGCGGTATCGGTGGCCGTGGCATAGGCCACGAGCGATGCCGCGGAGGCGTCGTAGCGGTAAAGGGCGGAGTCGGCGCGGCGGCGGTAGAGTATGGCGGCCGAGGGCGCGTCGCCGTCCATGTAGTCCGTCAGGGGCCAAAATTGGCCTTTTGACGACGAGCCGCCGCCGAGGGCGAGCGGGTCGAGGCCGGCCAGCTTATTATAGCGGTAGAAAGCGTTGTCGGCTTGGGAGTAAACTATTTCTCCCGCCTCCAACGGGGGAATAAGTATAATGTTTCGGTTGAAGATGATGCGGTCGAAGACGCGGATGTTGGCCTCGGCAAGCAGCGCGGCATTTTTGTCTATGCTTTTCTGCAACTCTGCCTCGGCAGCCTCGGCGCGCTCACGCTCTGCGGCAATATCGGCTTCGAGCTTGGCCTTGAAATCTTCAAGCATCTTCTTCAAAGCCTGGTCGCCGTCCTGTCGCTTTTCCCTCTCAGCCTGTATGGACTTTTGAATAGCCGCAAGCATCTTCTCGTCGGCAATAAGCACAAGGCCCTGCCCGTCGTGACGGTAAAGCAGATTATCGTCCGTGCTTCGGTAAAACACTCGGCGTGGCCTGATGCCGGCCATATAGTCCTGTGCAATCTCAATGTCGCCATTGGCCTGTCGATAAAAAGCATCCTCATCCTCAATATAGTACACCGACCCGTCGTTGCGGCTGTCCTCGAGATATTGAATCATGTAGTCGTCATCTACCGACTCAAAACTCCGCGCAAACACTTTTATCCCGACAGCCGCCACAGCATCCGACAGTGCCGCCTCCGCAGCTTCGGCGCGTGCTTTTTCTGCGGACACTGATGCTTCAATAGCGGTTTCCGCTATCTTGGCGCGCTCACGTTCAGCTTCGACAGAGGCCGCGATTTCATTCTCGGCTGCCTCGGCACGTTGCCGTTCATTGTAAATTGCATTTTCATTGGCAATCTGAAAATCTGAAACAATATCGGAATAATGAGATTCCAAGGCTTTAACTATTACAGACCAGCATACATTTCGCCCTCCATGTATCTCGATTTTATCATCATCATTCATTGACGCGACAGGCGTTAGTTGCTCTATCGTTCGAGAGTTGGTGCGAAGTGAAGAAAGCACCGCATCAATTATGAATTGTTTTTCAGATTCTGTCATTGGTTTATTTAATTATTCGGTTGTCTGTTCCGCTTGTAGAGCGATAAGATGTTTCATTGACACGACGCATAATAAGATGATTTGATGTTTCAATTGTAGGATTAAGGTTGTTGACCTTTTGCAGTAATTGTGTAAAGACAAAAGAGTCAAGGCCCTCAATCTGCACGTTCATCTCAGGGACAGCAGAGTCTTTACGCGCGTATCTTACGCCATCGAAATAGACATATGAGCAGGTGAGCAGTCGATTGAGCATTTCAGCGAAGTGCACGGGCACCCCTTCTTGACTACCCATAGTGAATTTCTTTTGAGTGGATTCCAGCGCAAAGAGTTCGACCGGATCAGCATCGGGGGTGATGAACTGTTCATTCTCAACGGCGAAAGTCCAACCGCTGTCCTTGAACCCTCCCGGCACACGAAAATCAAAGAAATATCTCATGCCGTCGATGATGAACACTGCATCTTGACGTTGCCTATTGTCCTTCATTGAATATTGAATGAGGGTAGTTTTAGCAAGTTCGGCAGGGTCGTTTGTAACGCGGAAGAGATGGCTTGTGATGCCCTTGCCCGTATTGAGGACTTGGTAGATTCCGGGGACTAATCCCGATATGACTGTAAACCAAAGAACGCATCCGTCGGCCATCGTCCAAGAGTTGTGTGAGAGTTGACTGTATTGGCTTTGCCCGTCATCGGTCGTGCCGATTACGGCAAAGCCCGAGAATGATTCACCGGGCGCGCAAAGGCACTCCAAAAGTATTTGATCAGAGGAAGCAAACACTTGAATGTACCTGCTCTCTATGCCGTCGCTACTGAAGTCCTCAAAGAATAGAGGTGTGAATGGGCTTATTATCATATCGGCTCGATGTCTTTAACAATTAGGGTGTATTTAACTTCCTGGGGCTTGGGATAGCAGAACTCTGTTTCCTTCAAAAAGCCGGAGTAGATGAGCCCGTTGTTGACAACCTTGACAAGTTTGCTGAAATCGACTGTTTTGTCAAAATCCATGCCGACGAAACTTAACTCAACCTCACTGAACAGTCTTTCGCCAAGTGGAATGTTTGCTGTGGTCTTTACACCATCAATGACAATTTTTGAATTGCCGTCACTTGAAGCGAATTGAAGCACTACATTGGGTGCCATAGCCGAGATGTAACCCTCGTTGGCCTTGACGCAATAATAAGGGCTGAATTCGCCATTGAATACAGTGTCGGTTAACGCGCCTTGGATATTACAGCTCCGTGCTAATTCAAGGTGAGTAGAAACTCCGCTGATGGAATCGGAACCATCGCCTCGGCTGTCGGGGTCGTCTTGATTTTCAATCACATCTTCGACTTCGTTGCATAATGCAAAGAAAATGCCGTCATCAGATTCGTTGTCGGTAGAATCTTGATTCCTTTTTTGAGCCAAAAATTCAAACCCATAGCAGTCCGCTCTGTATTTACTTTGTAGTGTTAGCTTTTTCTCTATTACATCAATGCCGGTATTATAGTAATTCATAAAGTTCCATTCGTCTCTGCCACATTGAGTTTCATAGTCTTGCTTCTCATAGCCGATCTCTATGACAGAATAGAGTATCGAGTTATTGACTTTGTTTTGAGGCTCTTTTGCATCGTAGAAAATCAATTCCTGGTCTTGATTTTGGAACAGTTCGCTACGATGAACGAAACTGATAGGTTGAGTTATGCGAGATGAGGCTTTGGCATCACCAACAAACTCTACCAAATCATCATTTTCATCCATAATGTAGTATTTACGGCCATCATCAAAGATGAGGTCCTTGCGGGCATTGCTGTTTTCATCATTGTACTTGTATGAGTATTTCCATTGAGTGTACATATTGCCAGTCTCGTGATTGTCCCACACGCAGAAGCAGTTATGAGAGCGAATGAAAAACGGTTCCTCAATGTAATGTTCGTGAGGACAATACTCATCAACAACCCGGCCATGAATATCACCAACATCAAAGGCCCAATCTTCATCAATGCCGCCAATAGGCATGATGCCATTATATTGAGCCGGTATTGGCTCTCCGAGTGTATAGACATAACCAAATACAGTCTCCATCCAATCACAAAAGGCATTGAATGATGTGTAGATTTTTGCACCCGGTATGTTGCGGACGCTTTCAGCGGCAAGAAGATATGTCTTGTCAAGTCGGGAATCTAAATCGCTGAAATGAGGTAAAATATTAAATTTGCTATCTGTTATTCGTTCAATTAAAGATAAGAACAACGTAATCGGCTTTATTGCTTGAATATCGATGGCTTTAGCTTTGCTTTCCCAATGTGTGGTTATTTTAGAGTAAATAGGGAAGAATGGAGTCCTATGGTCATTGCTGTGTATTTTTGCAGTATATAACAGCGCAAACTTAGCGCCACTCCCAAGGGCGGTAAAGTCTAACTCCATAATATGTTTTTTCGTTTCACAAGCCACACGCACAATTTTGCCGCCTCGATACACCGAATTCTTCACAAGCCTTCCTAATTCCCATTGCACCAATTCTTCTTTATTGGAAACAGGAGTGAAATAGACTGCCTCTACATCGTCTAATGATGAACTTTTTGATATTTTTGCCCATACATTCTGAGGCGGATTCGGATAAGCCCTTTGTAACTCTTCAAGTGACTTGAATGTGCCAACACAAGTCCTATCACATATTCCATATGTGCTGGAATGAGTGCTTAATGTATGTTTTTGAGCAGAATAAGAGAATACCGTCCCGAGGTCTGTCGTATTTAGATCATCCCCAGTAAATTGTATAAGATGTATATTTACCAACTCGGCATAACTTGTTCTTTCTCCGGGATTATTTGCCCAAATCTCAATCCTCATTTTCATGTTCGAGGCGGCACGTACAGTCGTAATAAAAGCGGAACCCTTATCTGTCGTTTGGTCTTCGTAAAGGATTGGAGAGTCTTCAAAGGTTTCGGAATGTAACGAATAAACCGGCAAACGAGTTGATGAATCTGCATTTTTAATCAACACCGCTCCGTTGCTCGCATTATCCTCTCCCATTATCTCGTGGGCGCAGGAGTTCTGCATTGTGATGCGGTCGTAGTTAAGGATTCCGCCGACCTCAATATCCTTGCCAATTTCAAACTCATACTTGGTGCCCTTGCGTGCCTTGATGAGCGAAGCGAGGCTGTCGTCAATGCAGTTTATGTTGAATGTGTAATTGTCCCATGTGACGGTTGAGAAGTTCAATGCCGACTCAAACACTTTATTCCAGGACCAGTCATCATTCAAGACGTATATCGACACCGATGCGGATGTTCTCACTGCGTCTTGGAGATAGGCCGAAAGCAACATCTCATAGGCATATTTAGTGAATTGGAATTTAGATGATATAGACCTTACCACGCCGCTGAAATCGGTGCGCTTGTAGGTACACATCACCTCATCCCAATTAGCGATGCAATCGGATGTCAGCTCGTTCTCCTTGCCGTTGATTGTGAGTATAAACTTTGTTTTCATTGTGCCGGGGAATGGTTTTGGCACAAAGTAAACTCATAAATCATGCGGTTACGCGAAATTGCAAAATCTCTGATTTTCAAATAATCCCAAAATCGGCCTTAACTCGCTGAATGTCCGCAACTTTATCGAATACACGGCGTTTGAATAAATTTGCAAGAGAGGCCACCAGCGGTTAAACTGATGGCCTCTCTTGCCGAGTAATCGGTTAGGCTGCGATGCAGATGAGGTTTTCGATTTTGAAGCAACGCAAGGCGTTCTTTTCTACATCGAAGTAGGCAAAAGTCTTGAATGACGGCTTGGTCATCTTTTTACCGTTGAGGGTTGCACCGGCAGGGAGGTTGCGGAGTGTGCCAGTGGCCTTGCGGATTGAGCCGTCGGCTTTCTGATAGAAGAAAGACACCGAGCCATTGCGCATCATTTTTGCAAGACGGTAAAGCTCCCACGCTTTAATCATGCAGATGCGCCAAGTCAGCTTGGTGGCGCGCCAGAGCTGCCAGGCATATTTCATCACTCTTACTCGGAAATTTGACTTTGAGTTCATCGTATTGATGTTTATTTGGTTTGACTTATGTTTTATTTGATATTGTAAAGTTAGTGATTATTAACGAGTTATGCAAATTGTCGCGCCACCATTTCACCACCTTAACATTTTCATCATATGAATACCCCTCTGCATACAAAATTACGCATTGAACGCCTATCGAAACTCTTGCGCTTCGGTGTATGGCATTCCATACGTCATTGTAGTTAGCAAGGCTTTCGGAACTAACGCCGGATTGGGCATCGAAGTCATTATCAATACTAATAAATGGTATATTCTTTTTCCTGGCGTGCTGAGTCTTTACGATATTGGTCATAATAGTTAACGCCCACGGCTTGAAATCGCGGGCGTTATTGAATTTTTCGCTGTTGGCGTATATTCTGAAAAGCGTCTCTTGTGCGAGATCATCTGCATCAGCATTGTTCTTGCAGAAACGGAAGGCAACACGGGCAATCCATCCGATATGCCCGACTACAACATCATCGAACAGCATAGACTAATCCTCTCGTGCGATTCGTGAGTAATAGTGCCGTTGACTGCGGCTTTGTTCTCGCAGGGCGATGGCTGTTCGGTGGAGGTGACCGATTATTGCGTCTATCTCGGAGGGTTGCGGCGTAAGGGCCTTACGGAGTGCTGATACTTCGGCTATGAGGCGATTGCATTTGCGTTCAACTCGCCCAATTCTTGCAGATATCTGTAAGAGACTGTTGTTTTTCTTGCTCATAATCCAATGTTTTTGAGTTTTATGAGCATTACTAACAACCCTCTATAAAGTGCGGTATAGATATAAAAAAGACGCGCCCCGTGAAGGACGCGTCCGGTTCAATTAAAAAGCACGTTGATATATTATGTTATATCTCAGTCAAGATTAGAATAAAGCCGCCGCCATACTTGCGCTCATTCGTTTAACTGCGGCTTGCATTTTAGCGAGAGTCTTTTCAGATGCTGTAGCAACGCCGGCTTTGTATGCTCTCATTTTTGACTCATTAATACCGGCTTGCTTGGCAAACGCACTGATATTTATCCACTCAAAAAAGTTAAAGAATGAGGGAATGTCATAACGGAATTCTACCTCAATATTTTGAGCTTCTTTCGGAATAACCAGGCCATCCTCGGCAATCATCTCTTTTGCTTCTTCAATACTCTTGAAAAAGTCATCTTTTGCCTCGGCCACGGAATAGCCGTAGCCTCCAAAGCAATGCCCCATCAACTCATCTTCAGATGAAATCTGATAGTAATTATTGTCATTGCGTTCAATAGTGGCTGTTAACTTCATCATATTTAGCATTACATTTTTTTTGTATAATCAAAATTAAAGCACCATCCATTATAATTGCATCCGATATTTAGGAGAGAGGGAAAAGGCGGGATTTATATCCCGGCCTTTTCTTTGATTGTAGCCAGTGTTTTAGGCTTCAATTCCTCTGTCTTGTGTCGTGACACCGGAAAGGTTTTGCCCGTGATTGGACTCTTCCAAATGTCATGATTGCTACCTCGTCGGTGGATGTAACATCCTGCCGATTGGAGCAATCTCCATAATTCAGATACTTTCATAATTTCAAGGTGCTTTAATTGAACAACACAAAGGTAGCGATTTTGTTGCTTTTCTCCAAATTTTTTATGATTTTTTTTGTGATAATTTTCATTTTTTGCTCAAAGCGGCCATCTGCGCATTGATTTGTCTGTATGCCTGGTCCACAAGGCAGGCGAATTGCGATGCGGAGATTCTATCCAAGTCAATCTGGAATTTGAAGTAGGTCATCAGCGATGCCGCCTGCCGGTCAAAGTGGGTGCGGATTTCGTCCGGCGTGGGCTGTTTCTCGTTGTCCTTGCCGGGATTTTCCTTGCTGCGTTTGAGATTGGCTCTTGCCCGATTGAGTTGCGACTTGACCTCATCGGCCAACTGCTTGTCATCCATCTTACGGGCGATACCGTATTCTTTGAGGACGGCGCGGACATCATCAAACGCACCAAGCAGGAGCGCATTGTTGAGGCATTGGAACATCGTGAGCTCCGCTTTGGCTCTCACTCGCCAAACGTGGTCATTGATGAATATCTTTGAGCCGGCATTGTCGGAGAGCTTCGAGTATTCGTAGACGAGCTGCTTGCGAGTCTTTTCCAACTTGACAGGAGAAACGACCTCGGCACTTCCTTTGAGCACCGACACATCACCGCACACCAGCTCGATATATTGGTGCATGGTGAGTTTTGAGAGTGATGTAATCATAATTGCTGACCGATTTTGAATTGTTCGTAGTTGATTTGGCTTGCGCTCCTGCGCTGCATCTTGGTCTGCATCTTGATGAGGTTGCCAAGAGCAACGACTTCACGCTTCAAGTCGGTATAGTCGTTGTTGACTACAACCTTCGGACTATCGCCAATATGCCGCATAGCACCGGCGAGATCGGCATTGGAGGCAAGCAGCTTGTCGGCGTCCGGGAATACTTCTGCGCCCTTTGGCATATCAATGAGTGTTGGCGTGTCGGGAGTTAGGAACATATTGCCTCCGTAGGACACAATCTCTTGCCGGCCACCATCGCCGACGATAGCCAAGCCTCCGGGGTGGTCCTTCGTTCCTTTGGCATACTTGGGAATGGGAGTGGCAAGGATTGTAGCTATCTGAATTGCCCCCATAGCCCCTGCAATGGCGATGAAAGGAATTGCGGCAGGGATTCCAAGTTGTGCTGCCGTCTGCGTGATAGACATAGCTGTATTTATACCTGCCTGGGCGAGTTGGTTCGCCTTATCCCAAACGGCCTGCTTGTATTTGAGCTGTTGCTTCTTCTTTTCAAGTTCTTCATTCTTCTTGGCTGTACGTTCCTCTGCCGCACGTTTGCGTGCCTCTCCCTCCTCCTCGGTGATGACGTTCTTCTCGACGAGTTCGGTTATACGTTCCTGCTCGGCTTCACCGGCTTCCGTATTGGCCTCCTGCTCGGCCTCTATGCGCTCTATCTTGGCATCAAAGATAGTAGAGGCAAGGTCGTTGATTGCGTTGAGTCCGTCCGAAGCCACTTGAAGCCACTTTTGCACGTTCTCCATGCGCTTTTGAAATGCCTCGTTGTCGGCATCGACCTGACGTTGATTCTCTGCAATAACGGCATCTGTGACGGCTTTCTCTGCCTCAATCTTCGCCTTGGCGAGCTGGTCTTCGAGTTGAAGCCGTTCATCAGCCGACAGGTTTTCGGTATTGAGGAGCTGTTCCAATGATTCAACGGAAGCCTGAGCTCGTTGCTGGGCGTAGGCTTCGGTAAGTTTGGCCACCTCCTTCTCGTGCTTTTCAGTTATTGCCTCACGCAGTGCCATATTGTTGCCGGCGGCTTTCAGTTCCTCGGCATATTTGGCATTGAGTTTATTGATTTGTTGATTGTAGGCATTGTCGGCAATGGCAGCTTCGGAGGCATAGGTTTGTTGTGCTTTTTCAATCTGTTTATGGGCATAATCTTCAAGCATCTCAGCGCGCTGCTTGTCAAACTTTGCATTGATAAGGCTGACATCGGCACCGGTCTTTTCTGCGGCCTCAATCTCTACGGCTCGGCCGGCTTCCAATTGTGCGAGTTTTAAGTCAAGTTCTTCCTTAGAACCTTCTTTGACAGATGCGAGGCGGTTGGCGAGATTGATTTTTGCGAGTTCGGTCTGATATTTCATCTCGCAGTTGGCAATCTCCTTCTCGCATTGTGTCGCCAACTGGATACGAAGGGCCCGTTCTGTATCGCCAGTACCCTTGATTTCATCAAGTTTCCTTTTGTATTTCTGCCGGATAAGGGCAAGGTCTTTTTCATGACCCTCTGCCATGGCCTCAATTTTGGCATATTCGAGTTCCTGAATCAGTTTGAGTTCTTCCTTGGCACGTGTCTCCGCATCTTTGTCTGTCGTGTTTTTAGGACCACCATTAATATCGGGATTATCTCCGTCTGCATTATCTTCTTTTAAAATATTATTGTTATCAAGATTGTCATCGAAATTAGCAGATACCTCTTGCATTTGGTCGTTGAGTGTGTTATTCCAAGCGTCAGCGGCATTCTTTGCAAGATTGCTATATAAGGACTCGATATTTCCGCTGAAAGCCTTGACGCCATTTTCCCATCCGGCTTTAACTTTATCCCAGTCGAGAGTGAATATGCCTTCTATCATTTCACCCGCAGATTTGAAAGAGTCGATTATTTGATTGAAAGCGAATTTGGCGATCTCCCATATAATTTTGAATGAATTTGAGATAGCGTTGCAGGCGCCACGAAACAGCATGGAATTGTTGTACATGCGTATTAACCAATTGACAATATCTACGCATCCTTTTATAATGACGGTTAAGCCTTGGGCAACGAAGGTTTTGGCCTGTATTGTCATTGTCTCGAATGAAGTGCCGGATGCTTTGAATACCGACATCAGCAGTTCGTTAAGTTCGCGTTGGGCGTTCATCTGCTCCTCATTGACCCTGCCGAGTTCGCCCATGTTTTCCTTTGCCTTGTCGAGATTAGTATTGATGTCGGCGATAGATTGAATCAGCAGCGTACCACCTTCGGCGGCTGTGCGGCCAAATACATTCTTCATGATTTGGCCGGCTTCCTGAGAGTTTTCTGGAAGCTCTTTCAATTTGCCTGCCACTTGCTTTACTGCATCCAGCATGGATATATTTCCATCCTCCAAATCCTTTTGCATTTGTTTGGCAGATATTCCCACGGCGTCGAGTGATTCCTCGGTCTGTTTTGTCATGGAACGCAGTCGAGTTCCGGCCTTGACAATGTTCTGAATGCCGGCCTCGTTGAAAATGCCGTTGCGTGTTTCGGCAAGTATGGCCATGAATTCATCGGCGCTTACGCCGGCATCACGCAAAGCGGGAGCGAACCGGTCTATGTTGGCAATCATATTGCCGCTCATATCGGCGCCGGCACTTATGCCATTCTTCATCTTATTATACGCATCATCCCACGAAATGCCGAATTGCTGAACAAGGGTATTGGCTGCGCCGATTGTCGCATCGTAGCCCTTCTCCATTTTATCGGCAAGCGTCTGCATGTCGGCTGTGACCTTGTCGGCTGCGTTGCCTGTCGCCCCTGTGAAGTTTTCCGTAAGTCGTGAGGCCTCGATGAGTCCTTTATTATAGTCGTACCACCATTTAAATCCGGCGACTACGCCGGATAGTCCCAAAAAAGTGAGCACCCAAGGATTGGCGAGCAAGCCAAGTAAAGTTTTTCCAAAAGCCTCCACTTTTGTTTTCAGCCCGTCGAGGAAATTATCGCCGGTGTTCAGGCTTTGAAGTGATGAGCCGAAATTTGTATTGACACCGATTAGACCTAACATGGAGTCTGCGAACTTCTCATTAGCCCCGGTCGCCTCGCCTATTGTCTGATTGTTCCTTTCGATTTGGGCGCGCATCTCCTCCAGCTTCTTTTTAGCATCGGAGGATGTTAGGTCTATATGTTTCATAGCCTCGGCCAGTCGCTTGTTCTGGGCTTCGGCCTCAGCAACTGTGGTGGCCTCTTTGCCCATTATGTCGCTGACATCCATCAATCGTTTCTTGTTTTCTTCAATTTTAGCATTGAGGGCATCAAGCGTTGATTGATAGTTTGCGTCCTCACGATTAAGCATGGTTTTAGCCTCTTCCAGGATTTTAGTCTGGTCTATGAGGTCTTGCTGGGTGAGTGCTTGTTGAGACATAACCGTGTTGAGGCTCTCTATGGAAACGACACCATCGTGTACGGCAATAGCATAATTGCCTACGTTGCGCTGGTGCTCGCCCATATTCTCGGCCATATGCTTCAACTCTGTATCAAGTTGATTTATGGTTTCAAGCAGCTCTTTGCCTTCGGCAGCTTCTCGTTGTTCCTCCCCCAGACCTTTATACTGTTTTTTAAGGATTTCAAGTTGCTGCGACATCTCATCGTATGAGCCGGCAGTGGCGATAGATTCTTTTTCCTCTGCTTTAAGCAAAGAGTTAAGTTTACTTTTTCCCTGCGCGAGTTCTCGGTTGGCGGCAGTAAGACGTATCAGGCGCCCGGTTAATTCGCCGGTCGTGTCCCTGCCTTCGGCAATCGCCTTTTGATAGTCGGAGATGACCTTCTTGTTGCGTTTTATCTCATCCTCGACCTGAATTAATCTGTGAAGTTGCTGCTCATATGTGCCGTTTACTTTCTCGACAGCCTCCATAACTGATTGGAAATCGACTTTCGATTGACGAACCTCTCGATTGAGCCTGTTTTGACTTTGCAAGGATTCTGCAATTACGGCCGTAGTCCGTCCAAGAATCTGCCCTTGTTCGTTGACAGCGGAAGTGTGACGTTGTGTGGCCTCAGCGGCCTGTCGTTGCAGCTCAGCGACTTGTCGTGTCATTCTGTCTAATTGGTCGAGACCGTCGACAGAGACTCTAAGACCTCTCGCAAGTTCTGATGCGGTTTGTATGTATGTTTCCTTGACCGATTGCATCTCGTCTTTAAGACGTCTTAGTCCGTCAATGGCTGATTGGTCGACAAAATCTGTTATTTTATGGTCTGCCATATCAATATTCGGATATATATTCTATGATTGGTTTTATTATTTTTTCACTAAGGACGCAAAAACCGTATGTACCGTCACTGTTCCGGACTATGGCTACGGTCTTTTGCTCCATTTGGGCGAATGCCTTGGCGAGTCGGCGGATTCGGTCGAGGTCGCCGCCCATCTTTTTATGTTCACATGCGCAGCTCATATCAGTCGGGGTTATAGCCGCAATCGGCAAAGAATCGCCGGATATGCGGAATGATATATTGGTTGTTGAAATATCCTATGGCCGTGGGCCCGAGTTGCAGGAGCTGGTCTCCATATTTGCGCACGATGTCCGGCCCGTCTCCGTCCGGGGCGCAACCAATAGAAAGCGTATCGCCCTGCATCGTGGCAAATATCTCGCTATGGAATTTGCCGTTGATAAATAGGTTTGGCACGTTGTCGGGGCGAGGTTGAAGCATCAGCATCACACCGGCGGCAGGAGGCGTGATTTCTTGTTTCCAATGCTTATACGCGCCGTTACGATGATACCATGGGCCCAATTCCTCAAAAAATGGGTCGTCATCGTATGTCGGGCTAAGTAGTTTGTCTTCCCCATCGATACCGCTATACATCTGCTCTCGCACTGCATCTTCGGCAATAACAGCATTATTGCCGAGGCATTGGATGATTTCCGGCTCAAAGCCATCGACCATTCGTGTTACCATATCGCTCACTTGGAATATATCTGCCATAGGATTAAGAAAAGGGCGGAGTGAACATCGCCACTCCGCCTGGTTAGTTACTCATCAGCCTTGACCGGAGGCACCATCAAGTCGTAGGCCTTGCCGAGCATCTTGCGCCGCGTGGCTTCTTTTCGGTCTGTCCAGAACACGTCAAGATGCTGACTGATGAAATCTTCACGGCTCATCTTTACGCATTCGGATTTGATGAAAGTCACGCCCTCGAATCTAATCTCGTTCATACGGCCTGCTCGATGCCTTTTATGCCGGCCTTGTAGAGTTCGGCGGGCGATTTGAGTTGAGGTGTCGCGGATGCAGAGATGGTGATTGTCTCGGTATCTTCGTCGTAGGTTACGCCGGTAGAGTTGCCTTTGAGAACCGCGGTAGGAGTCTTGGCGATTATATCTCCGAATTCTGCCGTGCGGTCAAGTCCGCCGATGGCTTCGACAATCTTGTATTTGTTTGCTTCCACCTTGTGGAACTTGACAGGAGTCAGGCCATACATGAATGAGGAGGCGTTGAAATCGAGTTGCTCGAAGTTGGTATTCTCAAACGCCCTGCGTGCGTCCTGGTAACAGAAGTTGACAAGGAGCGTAGCTTTGGCGCCGGAGGTCGGGAACTGAGTAATTGTGGGATAGACGCAGGCCATAGGGAATCCGGCGAGCGAGTCGGAGCCATCGTCCATGCCATAGATGACGTTGTTCTTGTCAACGAAATACACGTCGAAGATTGTGTTCATGGTGCGAGAGAGTGACTGCGCCAGAACGTCATTGAACGTGCCCATCGTGAAAGCGTCAGTGAGCGCGCTTACATCGCTTACCTGATTGGGTCCATAGCCCACTGCGGCCACGTTAGGCTCGCCGCCGTTCTTGGCGTATTCCACGAATTGACCGATAGGCATGATACGCTCCGGGCGGTCGGCGTGGCATAATTCTTCGATTGTATCGCCTGTTATGTCGGCAGGGAGTTTTACTCCGTGCGCTACAACAATGGCGAAGATGATTTTATCTCGGTCGTAAGGACACGCCGAGACGCCCGTAGAGAGGGCGTTGCCTTTGCAAGATCTGACTTTCATTGTATTCTGCAATTTTGATGTGTAATTTTTAATTCGAGGTTGCGTATATCAATGGCATCTATGGGTTCGCTCACCTCGTCCCCGGTAGAGGTGAACGCCCCATATTTGCCATAGGAGTAGTTTTCCGAATAACTGTGCCGGATAGCCTCTTTATATCCGAAATCCAAGCGTTTGTCCGCCTTTAATTCTTCCAGTAACCTTTGATATATGGGCCGCAGAACATTGGCAAACGAAAAGTCGCGCCTTTGCTCATTGCTCCAGTCGCGGTTGGTCTTGCAGGCTATCAGGATGTTAATCTTTACAATAGCATGGAAATCGGGATTACCCCTGTCTTCAATGACAGGAGTAAACATTGCCACAAGAGGCAGTTTGGTGTCTGTCCCATAAATCCCTTTGCTCATTTCGTCGAGATAGGACTTAATGTACCGGGTGTTCCCGAATAAATATCCTACATGAGGCTCATTTTCCTCATGCCGAAGCCCGTAGTAGTCAATATATGCCACTTTCAGCCCTGAACGTATTTTTGCTACAACATCCTCCATTATCCTGGTTATGTCGCGGCTTTGCGGTTGTCGAGGTCGGACTGTCATAAATTGAAGCGGTTGATTGGTTTTAGCATGTTTTCGTCAATGACAACACCCGGAACCGGACATTCTCCGCTGTCGACCCATTCTGAAAAAACTTTAAGGCTATTTGCCATTCTATTCCATGTGGACACTTGACGCATAATTGGTTCTACATATTGGTTGGCTGCTTTGAGCTTTACCAAACCTGTGATGGTTGCAGTCTGGCCGGCATCACGCAGGATGCAAAAGAAAACATAGTCGGCAAATGGTTTGCGCAGTTTGCCACAGACGGTTTCGATTGCATTGTCAGTATCGGCTCTGAAACCCTTGTCAAGATTATAAAGATACTTCTGCACGGATTCGCCGGCCTTTTGCCCGAGGACACGACACAGAAAATCCTCTTGATATTCCGTAATGTATTGCTCAATTACGGCATTTTCTTTTGTCGTACCGCTTCCGAGTGTCGCATTGTAGATTTGGCGAGGTCCGGCCGTGAAATAGGTGGCGTCAATCAACATGTTTATTCGGTTTTCTTGGTTCGTTTTGGTTTGGTCGTCTTTGAGTCTGCCTCCGGGAGTACCTTTGAATCAGAACCCATTACCACATATTTGTTATCCGTTTCAACCCGAATGCAGGGGGTGAACTTCACCCACCCCCGTTGCACTCGGATTTGGTTCTCCTGAAGGATTTTAGCGACATCTTCCGGATTGCCTGAAAGAATGTAGTCCATTACTCACCGGCGGTTATGGTTTTGGTGATAGCGGCTTTCAGCGCGGCGAGGTCGCCGTATGCGAATGCCCACGGCATGGAGATAGGGAAGATGATTTCCTCCTGGGCGATGAGCACTACTTCGTTCTTAAGCTCAGTGTTCACATCTTGCGCCCATTCAAGCGAGAGCGATGTGTAGTCGACGAGGTTGGCGCCTTTAATGAAGTCGCCAAGGAGATACTTGCCGGGCTGCATGCCGGTGTACTCGATGACAGGGAACACGCCGATGCGCTTCACGCCGTCGGCACCGACTTTGACGAGGTTGAGGGAACGGCCGAGTGTATCCTTCTCGCTCTCGATAGCGTTGACGGTGATGGGGTTGAGGATAATCGCATTGGGATAGAACTGGCCGATGTTCATAACGGCAAAGGCGGTGCGGATTACATCCTCGCTGTTGGGAGTCTCGATGCTCTGGAACGCGGAGTTGTTGACGGTGTATGTGATTGCGCCGGGGGCGGCTTCTTCAGATGTAAGAGCCACACCTCGGAGCAGGACTTGGCGGTCGTTCATCTTTACGATGGGATTGGCCTTGTTGAGCTCGGTCGCGGTGGCCTTGGCGAGAGTAATCATCATGCCGTCCTGGATTGCGTCCACGGGGTTTGTGAACTCTATGATGGTGTCCTTGCCGTTGTTGTAAGGGGTCACACTCTTGATTGAGCCTGCGGCGCCGGATACGATAGCACCGGTGATGATAGACTCGATGGACTCAACGCCCTTGGTGTTGGCGATGCCGTCGAGGTTCTCGCCGTTGCCGTCGCCGAAGAGCATATTCCAGTCCTCGGCCATATACACGGCCTCGGGGAGCATGTTGATAATCCACGACTTGATGAAAGCGCGGCTCTTGAGCATACGCTTGGAGATGGGGATGTGCGTACCGAGGCGCTTGGTCGTGTAGTTCTCCTCTTTGAGTTTGAGCGAGGACTGGGGGAGCATGCCGTTCTCGGTCACATAGCGGGCGTTGCGGTCGAAGTCATAGACGCGAGTGAACGCAAGGTTGGGATATTTGGGATCGCCGGTGAGGACTGTGATGACATCGCGGAGGTGAAGTCGCTTGTTGTTGACAGACGAAACGACGCGGGGCTGCTGCTGGGTGATGAGCAGTTCGCCCTCGTAGTTGTCGGACATAGACACAATGTCTTTGAGCGTGAAGCCTTCGAATACGCCGGACTTGCGCGTCTGGCCTTCGGCGAACTCTCGGAATCGCTCGCTGTCGAGCATGGCGTCGATGCTCTCCTCAAACTTGGTGAGGGAAGTCATGGAGAGACCTTTCTTCTGGAGCTTTTCGATGGTCTCGGCCATCTTCTGCACCTGTTCCGAAAGGGTTTGATTGTCCTTGATGAGCTGGGCATATTGCTCGGGATTGAAGCCTTTGAGGGTTTCGTTAAACTCCTTGAACTTCTTCTCCACCTCTTCGGGAGCTGCGTGGCCGGCGAATGCCTTGTTGATTACTGCGCACATGGCATCGAGATTCTTTTCCATGAAGATGCGCTGCTCGTTGGGCATCCCTTCGAATGAGATGCCGAGATCTGATTTTGTGATTACTTTGCTCATAAAATTTATGATTGGTTATTGGTTGAATGATTTGTTGAGAGCCGCCCAGAAGTCATCGGCTGATTTTTTCTTTTCGGGTTCTTTATCCTCAGGCTTTTCATCGGCCTCTGGTCTCTTGTCCTCCGGTTTCTTGTCTTCCGGCTTTTTATTTTCGGCGGGTTTTTTCTCCTCATCCTCGGGCTTCTTGTCGTTGCCGTCGGTTGATTTCTCAATGGGAACCTGCATGATGTTGTTGGTGCGGTAGACGCGCGAACAGCAATGAGGGCAGCGAACATAATTGAGCAGTTCTGTAATGCTCTTGGTGGTGAGGTCTTCTGATTTGCCCTTGAATGAATCAAGCAGGTCGAGGACACCGGCTCGGATTTCGGGAGTGAGTTTCTGCATCTCTTGACGCACAATACCCTCCGTAATCCATCGCATGACGCCGGAAGCTGTATCAATCACCTCTTGCGAGAATGTATGTTCCGGCTCTGCGTCATAATCAAACTGCATGCCGCAATGAGGACACGCTACGATTGTGCCGCCCTCCAAAGATTTAAGTAAGAGATTGAGTTCCATATCGTAGTTTTTAAGTCGCTCGTCTGTGTATCCGCGCTCTTTGAAAGCAAGTCGTATAAAATCGACGGCATCTCTCACTTGGTCCGGCGTGGCGCTCTTGATGTTCACGAGGAATGTCTGAGGATTGCTCCCCCAGTTGGTGAGGGTGGAGTATTCACCCATGAACCATTTGAGCACCTTGCGCTTGTCGGCGGTGTCTCGCTGAACGGCTTTCACGCCTATTGAGTGTTCCAATGTTCGGCCATGCTCGGCAAACAGTTTGTAGTCGGCAAGTGTGTCGCGGCCTATCTGCTTTTCAAGGTTGATTTGGCCACGCATCACGAGATTGCCGTTTTCCTCTCTGCCTTCGAGCGGCACACCGAGCAACAGATCCTGACGATGGTTCAGAAACCACCGCATACGCCCGATGTCGCTTTTCAGCGTCTCGTCGAATGAGCCGGGCATTGAGATGTCGTGCTGACTGTCCTCAATACCTATACCGTTCACGGCTACCGTGACGATACCCTTCTCATCAACGTCATTTGTCTTGGTCTGAAGATTCAGACTCTTCATTTTCTCGTTCATGATTGCTTTCTCCCGTTGAGGGTTGATTTTGGTTTATAACTATGTTTCCTTGTATCTTGGCGACGAGGGCTAATTCATCGTCGGACATTTCAAATTTGAGTTTGCCGGCCCATGGATAGAAGGCCACGTCAAGTTGACATTCATGTATCTGAGCGCGCCAGTCGTTGAATGAAATTAGGCCATCGGCGAACTGTACCCGGCATCTGTCATTGATGAGTTTCTTGACTTGTTCGGCTTCTTTCAATCCCACCTGCAAGCAGTCTACATCGCTGAAATTGCAATCGAGATACAGTCCATCTCGGTCAAGTCCGAGGAATGATGTCATCTCCCGGCAAAACTGTTGGGCCATCGGAATAATCACGCCACAATATGCAGTTTTTTCCGCATTTGCCTGATTATTGAATGTGCTGTGGTCCTTTCGAGGTACAAGTACATCCGGAATACCATAGACTCCGGCGATTGTTATGGCATCTTGCAATGTCTCCTCAAAAGGTTGCAATTCGGAAATAGAGAGATTGGTGCGGACAAACGACAGGGGTACGTCGGTAACGCCTATCGGCCGTTGTCCCACCCCCAAGCCGTAGCTCTTGTCGAGGTAGTCCTCTATCTCCTTTTTCTCCTTTGGCTCCATCGCGGTACTGCCTGTTTCATCTCTTTTGAGTGATACAAGGAAGCCGATACCACCACGCTTTACATATATTACATTCCTGGCTTCATATACTGCAATGAGATTGCTTATGGCCTTCATTGCCGATAAAAGACGGCTTGGAGATTTGAGAAACATATTGCCTGTCTCGGTAAGCGAGGCTATGCCGTCGCGGTCGTGCCATATCTGCCAAGTAGGTATCGACAAACGCTCATAGTTGGCAAGTTCAAGGCGATACTCCTTGATAATGTCCTCCTTATCGCAGATGTCAAAGAGAGGAATTCGGTAATCGCTCGGCACGGCTTTCATCGCCGGGGCGGGCATAGGCCAAAAGTGATTGCAATTTCGGTATATGGACGCGCTGGGTGTGCGTAATGACTCCGGCATAGCAGCACGGATAAAGCCGTTGCCTGTCGCAAGTTTATAGGCAAAGTGAGTGTAAATCAACTCTGACCAACCCATTAGACAGTTCGGGTTAGACAATATCTTATCCATGCGCCGGTTGCACCACACCACGCTGTCGTCTTTTGACCGCTTCAACTCAAAATGAGCCTTGGCAATTCTGGAAGCAATGAAATCAATGGGAAAAAAGACCTCGGGAACGCTTAAAAACAACTTCATGAAATTGCGGCTCGCAACATAGGGCGATGCAATCTCCTGACGGAACTGCACACTGCGGCGGTCGGTAATGCCGATTGCCTCTTTTGAGGTGGCGCTTGCCGACTTGACAGGCAATTCCGGTGCGAGTAGTTTTTTGATGAGGTTCATGTTTGTTCGGATTTGATGGCAAAGTAATACCATAAATCAAGCGGTTTCTCAAAATGCCAAATTCTTCAATTTTGAGAGTGTGCGTTTTCGAACGTTAAATCGCTGATATATCGCCACTTGTTTCAATTAGCCATTTGAAAAGAATTTTACTGCGACTTTTATAAAGCCACTCAAAACGGCACTCGCCTCTTTGTTCTGAGAGTCTTTGTTGTAGTCCAGAAGCGATGTCATGAAGGCCGCATACTCCTCGCTGTCGGCCATCTTGGCATCGTTGAACTTTATTGATGTCTTTACGAAATCGGACGTAGCCGCTATGCGCCGGTCAATATCCCCATCCTCCGGCAGTACCTTGATTGTGTACTCAACCTCACTCCTGAGCTCTCGCACGAATGGATAGTAAGGCCGTCCGGCTTCAAGATAGGTCGGAGAGCAGGAGATAGCGTTGAGGCGTTGCTTGATGTCCTCGGTTGATGAGGTCTCAAAAAAGGCCACATCTACAATGTGCCAAAGCTCGCCGCACTTCTTGCCGTGGACCATCACGAACTTGTTAGCCACATTGGGCATACAATAGACAAGCTCGGCATTGTATGTGTGTTCGGTGCCGGGGTTATAGAATTGAATGAGGTTATCTTTGGCATAAAGGTTACGCTTGCGTTTATTGGAAAAGTCCATGAACTGCGTGTTCAAGATGTCGCACACGATATATCGCTTAGTGTCGGAGAGGTGTCCGTGTTCCTCATAAGTCTGCATCGTTATCTTATTTTTGACTTTGGTTTTGAGGATAGCTCCGTTAGGGTCTTTCTGTACCGACATATAATCCTCAATGGAGGTGGCGCAGTTTTCATCAATGAAGATTCTGATGTCGGGAAATTCAAACTCATAGATAGCGTTGATGAACTCGCCCGACATGGGGACGGAGGGATTGCTCTTGCTTACTCTATCGACAACCTCAAATCCCATCTCGGTGAGCGTGGAGATTACTTTGTCAAGGAAACTACGACCCTCGTCATCTATGGTGTTGCTGTTGCGCGTGGTGCAGTCCCCGTGAAGATATATTTTATCCTGATAGCCTATGGATCGGAGGTATTTGGCCACCAATACCGCAGACTTCTTTGCCGAGTTGTCCGGGCTTGTGGCGCATATCTCGTGAAACTGACGGAGTTGGATGCCGTTAGAGTAGTCTGCCTGCCAAAAGGTGTAAGAGATGTAAGGGAGTCGGTTGTTATCGACGGAGATGTGAATAGGCAATGATGGATCAAACTCAATCGGCTTGCAGTGCCGGCCGCGATTGAAAGCGTGGAAATACTCCGAGCCTGTACGTATAACGCCCCATTCGCCCAGGGCATACACGTTGTAATAGTCGGGGTCGTGGATTCGGTCATGCTCAAAGGTGGCGATTGCCTGATCGTCATAATAACCATATGTTCCATCGGGCGAACCTACTACCCAAAAGTTATTGAGGTAGGTAGTTTGGAGCACGGCCATGTCGGATGGGTGTTCTATGATTTCGCCGGTGCGCTTGTGCATCATCGTTTTTGGCGCGTTCATGCGGTAGGACTTCACCTCGGTAAGCTGTGAGGGAATCTTGACTCCGGCCAACTCTACCTCCATCGGAACATCGTGCCACTCCTCTTTGTCAAATACGTTCTTTTTAATCCAGTGCGTTTCTTTGATTGGGTTGAAAGCGAACACGAGCTGCTGGCCTTTCATGCCGCGCAGACGGAGCTTCATCTGCTTGTAGTCCTTTTCCTCATACTCGTTCCATTCGTCCATGAATACGCGCTTGATACTCTCCAAGCCTTTAATCTTCTCGGAGTCATCAAGCCCCTTGAACTTAATCTCGGCGCCGTTCTCCTTGCACTTGATTACCTTGATACCGTCCTTGAATTGGAACAGGTCGGCAATGCCGAGATGTTCTGCCGCTGCTTTGAACGATGCGTAGATTGAGTCCTTGATACTGGCCCCGACCTTACGCATTACGAGTTGGTTCTTGCCCTCAAACAATGACATCAGCAAGAACACCTCGGCCACGCTGTACGACTTGCCAGACGAGGACCCGCCAAAAAGTATTATCTGGCGGATTGTCGGGTCTTGGAACAGCTTCAGCAGGTGAAATCCAAGTGGGTTGAGCTTTTTGAAATTAATAACCATCGAATTTTTACAAGTTGATTTGATTCGAGGCAGTTTTGATTACATCTCGTTACTAATCTTCATCATCAAAACCAATGCGGATCTCGCCGGACATACTCCCTCGGTTGTTGACATTAACCTCCTGGGCCGCATTGAGTCCGTTGATGGCGGCGTAGGCTTTGATGGCCTCGACCTTGCCATGCAGTTCGTAGGACACGCGGCCATTGTTGTTGGTCATGCGCTTCACGGCGTTGCGGGCACGCTTGGAGAGTTGCTGGGGAGAGCGTGTCTTCATCTTTCCGGTCTTGGGGTCGGTGTAGTAGAGGTCGTCAGTAGTGGTCTCCACTATGTCGAGGAGTGCGTTGTTGATTATGTCGCGGCCACGCTGGGCGCGGTCGGCGCGTGATTGCTTGATAGCCTCTATCCTTGCCTGTACCTTGACATTTGCCAATAGCCTGCTTGCGCTTTGCCATACAGATTCAGGTTTCATTTTGGAGGTGTCATAACAAACGCGGTAGGCTTCGGAAGCGTTGCCACCGTTGTCTACGTATTCAATGCAGAATCGTTCTTGCTTTTCAGTGAGTCCGTCTGCTGTCTTTGTTGATCGTGCCATAGTTGTAAGGGGATTTGATGTTTGATGCGCCATACATACGAGTGAGTTCGTGATGAAGTATTGCTTGTCTTGACAACTCTTCTGTAAAATTGCTGATGAACTCTAAATTTTGAGCAGGTGCAATAATCGAAATGAGATTGGGGTTGGGTGGAACATTCCTATCATTCTTTTGCTTTCTCCCGCTTTTGAATAATTTTTGGAGAATGGCCGCAAAATAGCCGTAGCAGCGCCATAGTAGGCGTTTGTGGCCTTTCCCCGCTCTCGATGTGGGGCTGATTGGTTTGAAAATATTGTTTGCAGTAGCCATTTATCTGTTTCATTTGCCCATTCGTATAATCTTGCCGCATTTCATTCTCCGTGATGGCTAATATTGTACTCGGCAACTACTTTTGCGAGGCCGTCACGGACTGTGGTGTAGTTCATCGGCACGGTTGGGAGTCGGTTGTCAATGGCCTGCTCGTAGCAATCTTTGTCTCGGATATCGGGAACAAATTGGCACTCGGTATAGATTTTAGGCTCGGTAAAATATGTATCGGAATCATCAATCACAGCATCACCCAGAGCCTTGGCATACTCCCGGACTGATGTTTTCTCGGGATTGGCGATGTTGATGAGCGGCAGGTTGCACCCGTAGGCGTAGATTAGGCCCTCAACCACATCGTCAATGTAGGTGAAGTGTCGCACGTTCTTTCCCTCGTTGTATATGGTCACAATGTCTTGATTCAACAGACACCAAAGAAGAGTACCTTGACGCGGATTGGGACCATATACGTTGTGCAGGCGGGCGCCGGTGGCCGAGGGCAGATAGATTCGGGCATATACCTCGGCGAAATGCTTTGTGATGCCGTAGAGCGATGTTGTGTTCGGCGGGTTTGCCGTGGAAGATGAGGCATACACCAGCTTGGGCTTATTGGGGTGCTTGGCGCAGGCTGCGACCACGGCCATGAACGCGTCGATATTATCTTTGCGGATCTGAATCAAATCCGTGTTGAATACGGATGTCTGAGCGGCGAGGTGAAACACCGCGTCGAGGTCTGCGGGCATGTACTTGGCTATGTCGGCGGCCTCCTGACCGTTCTTGCGGTCTATGCCTATTACTTCAATACCGCGCTTTTGGAGGGCGAGCGAGAGCGCACGGCCTATAAATCCCTCGCTGCCGGTGATTATTGCTTTCATTGGTTTGTTTAGTTCGTTAAAAATGAGTAATTTTGCAACAAATGGTTATCCGTAGTGGGCCGGGAGGCGGGCAACCCCCCACTTGTGGCTATTTAGCCGGATAGGCTGTCGGGCGTTACCCGCCATTCCCCGATTTTAATCATTGTGACGATGATGATGCAATCTACCATCTCGTGTTACAATGATTATTTTTTGGAATCTGTATTTTGAGGATGTTTCAAAATCTCTAATGCCTTGTTCAACCTGCTCCCGTGTATGTTTGCCATTCTTCTGATAAATGACTGCAATTTTTGCGTGTTTATCCCTGGCGTGGCCGAGCGCGTTTTTAATGTTATTTGAGGTATTACTTTTACCATCCGGTGTTTTCTGCTCGTAAGATGAAAGGAATAGCTTTCCTTCGCTTACTGTGGCATTTCCAGCCTCATTACCAAGAGTTACTTTATACCCATGATTAGCCAATATGCGTGCAGCTTCAATCTCTTCGGGTTTATGTTTTGCAGGACTATTCTCAATTGCTACCCAGCCAGTACCATTTTCGGCCATTTCAACAGAGGAATATTTCCCGCTCGCCCTCATTTCCGCGACTTCGGCCAATCGGTTATTGTAAGCTGTACTTCCAACAGATATATTCCGCACTCCGCCTGCATTCTTAGCCATTGTTGGCCTCCTCCCGACGGCTGTTGTAGTCTCGATTTTTGAGCGCACGGCTTATAAATCCCTCGCTGCCGGTGATTATTACTTTCATAGGTTTGTTTAGTTCGTTAAAAATGAGTAATTTTGCATTGGTACAGGCCCCAGCGGGACACGGGCAACCCCTGGGTAGAGAGTAGTGTCAGCCTACGCCGGATAGTACATGCCATCCCGGTCCCGTGGCACAGTTGGCTTTTTAATCGTTGTGAGTATGTACGTGGACATTCCCGGACGACCCCACAACGATTATTTTTTGAAATCTAAATCTGTTGTGGGTCTCATAGTGCTTGATTCCATCTTCGACTGTCTGGCGGTCATATAGTCTGTGTTTGTCGTATATGACAGCAATATCCGCACGCTTTTTCTTTGCGTGTTCAAGTGCCTTGTTCACGCCCTTTAATCCTTTGGCCTCCGGGGTCTTTTGCTCGAATGTCGCTGAGAATATTCGACCGTCGGGTACGGTTACAGAGCCGGTTTCATCTCCAAGAGTAACCTTATAGCCTTTATCCGCCAAATGACGGGCGGCCTCAATCTCTTCGGGTTTATGTTTTGCAGGACTATTCTCAATTGCTACCCAGCCAGTACCATTTTCGGCCATTTCAACAGAGGAATATTTCCCGCTCGCCCTCATTTCCGCGACTTCGGCCAATCGGTTATTGTAAGCTGTACTTCCAACAGATATATTCCGCACTCCGCCTGCATTCTTAGCCATTGTTGGCCTCCTCCCGACGGCTGTTGTAGTCTCGATTTTTGAGCGCACGGCTTATAAATCCCTCGCTGCCGGTGATTATTACTTTCATTTTTGATAATTTTTTGGTCCACTGAACTGTAAGTCGAAAAAAATGTTTATCTTTGCAATATGGTTTGATGCTGATTCTCCTTAAATCAGACAGGGGCAAGTCTTAGGATGCGCACCAGTGCAAAAGGTCTTCGTATTCGGAGACCTTTTTTATTAGAAATCATGGACTTTATTATCTGAGGTGAAATAATATTTACCATGAATTCCTTGCCGCGATAACGATTGAATTTCTGAACGAATTTTCGCAGTATCTTTCGTTAATTCAAAAAATACTCCTTTTGCACCTTGCTCTCGTACCGCGTGTTTGGCATACTTCGCCATATTATTGTGAGAACCAGTTGATTTTAGGTCATGGAGTTCTCCTTCTATTCTTGCATCGGGTTCTCCTGGGCCATCTTTGAGATGCTCAACCTTCATTCCGTTTTGGGCGGCAACTACACACATATGCCTCTCCTTGTCGTATTTGTCTTTTTCTTGTTTTGACTTGCTGGCCTGATCTAAACGCGCTTGTTCGGTTACGACATATCCACCCGTTGACTCGTCAAAATAGGTTTTATCCCAATCCTCACCATATGATTTGAACTCGGCTCTTTCAACTGCATGTGGGTCTTTCTTGACTGCGCCCGAACCGCTTCCTCTTACACCGCCGTATGATTTAGCCATTGTTGGCCTCCTCCTTGCGGCTGTTGCGCTGGTCCACTTGGTAAGGGTCGACGTAGATGAGCCCTCGTTGTCTGCAATAAGATTTACACGTTTCACCGCCACCATAAACAATCATATTCGGCGTTTCCACTCCGGAAATTTCTTTTGCGATTTGCCATTCTGCTTCCAGATGACACAACTCCCCCTCGTGGCCGCGAGTCGCAAATGCGTTGTAGCCATTCGGCACTCCGAGTTTATTCAGCTCACGGAACTTTGGCGCCACGTTGAGGTCAACCCATACACGGACACCGCACTCCTGAAGCCATCGGGCAATCCAACGCTTTTTATACAGGAGTTGCAGGCGTAGGCTATGGGCGTGGTCTGGAAAAGCGAGAAGTTGGGCTCTACCGCTTCCTGACAACCGCTCTGCACAAGTCGCTCCGGGCGTTGCCAGATGTTGGTGAATCGGTAGTCATCGACATAGAAGTGATATGTGGCAATGCCTCGCTTGGCGCGTGGTGTCACTCCCCATCCGGCGAACGGAAGGAGTAAGCCGCCCGGAGGTTGCAACTCCAATAATAAATTCGGGATCTCAAGCTCGTTGTCGCTTGGATATATTCGGTCTTCTGCCTGGGCCATATCTGATGATGTTTTCTGATGATGGCCACAAATATATTGCTAAAAAGCGTCGAATATCCAAATCTGCAAATTCTTGAAATCCCGAATATTACTAAATTGTTGGATTCTTTGTGGTTGCTGAATCTGCGAATTGCAGTTGCATTCAGTGTTATATATGCCTGTTACCCTTTTTGCAAAGGTATATAAACGAGATTAATGGCACTGAGCAGAGTTAACACGACAGGGGGCCTTCATGACTTCTTGTTCTTGGTTGGTTTGATTTCGTTGACGTGATCGTAAATTGTTTTGTGGTAGATGTGGGCGCATTGGGATTCAAGAGCGCAACCCTTTGAATTGCTCCAGCCGGCACAGCGCAGGATAGCGTCACACTCCATTAGAGCCTCAATATCACGGCCCATATAGTAGGAGTATGGCTTGTCGGATTCGGGGCAAACGTCAAAGGGCGTTATTGCCTCATGCCCTTTGCACTCAACCATTTGCTTTACCTCATTGGCCCGCTCCTTGCAGCGAGCGAGATTGAGGCCGGATATGGGTAGTGAGATGTAGATTTTCATAAGTCTGCAAACACTTTTTCAAGTTCTTCAAGCTCTTTGGTATATCTCTCTTTAAGAGTCTCGGTAACGTATCTTGTCACTTCTTCTTTCAGCTCGTCGGGAATAATGTAATGGCAATCAGTCATTCGCTTAAAATGACCATCCCAATATTCGATGTCCTTTAAGTCGTGCTTTAGTCTCTCAATTTCGGAGCGAATCTGCGTAGCTTTCTCTAACAGTTCATCGGTCATGCGTCCTCCTCATCTCTCTTGCGTATGCGCTGGCTTATTCCGTCGACGGCGTAGAAAAAGTCGGAGTAGAAGCCCCGAATGGCCTTGCGGTTGAACAATGCACGTCCTACCGCAAAGGGGATGTAGAGGACGTAGAGGATAACTACGACAACGGCACTGACGATTGTGCTCATCAGTGCCGTTGCTACTTCTGTGATGACCTTGCCTATCTTGGCAAGTCGCTCACGCTTGGTGGGTTTGTTTTTGTTTCTTCCATGATTATATCGCTTTGGTTTATTTAATGATACAAAAAAGCGCGGCACGGCCTTGTGAGTCATGCCACGCCGGATAGGACACGCCGCTCTTATGCGCGCCCAGATGTAGTTAAAACAATTAAGAGCTATATGTTATTCCTCGGCAGCGTCGATAGCGTCGGCGTATTCGGTGAGCCGTCGGGCTATATCGCGCAATGCGGCCGACAGCCGGGCGTATTCTTCCGTGGTGAATTCGCGCTCTTTATTGCACACCGTGATGCCGCGCACTTTTTGTACAAACCAACTTTGAGATTTATTAAAATATTCTTTTGCCAGCTTCGACACATTGATTAGCCCGCCAAGCTCGAGGAACGTAACCCACACGGCCTCCGATTTCACTTTCATCTGTTCGGCTCGCCGCCATGCAGGGTCGCATATCTGTTCAAATGTAGGTTTTTGATTGTCCATAATTTTTTGTAAATTTGCCCCCGTCTCTCACCCGGGGGCTTGTTTTTAACTTTCATCATTCAGGCTGTAAAGCAGTCCTCTGATTTGATTGACGATTGGTTGATTTTTCTGATTCTCTAATATTGCAAGTAGGTCGAGGATTCGATAAATCAACCATTTTTTTCTGTTCATTTCATTTTACGCCTCCTTTCTTTGTTGGGTTTTGTTTTACACTACAAATATAGTAATAAATTTATTAATAACAAAATTTTTAGAGATATTTTTTCAAAAAAACGCGACATGGCTTTGTTGGTCATGTCGCGCTCGGGTGCCGATGTCTGATGCGCTGTCAGACGAAGAATTGTTTAACTCTTAATGCAGACTGTCGGCCAATTCCTGCAACTCGTATGAAATGGTATAGAGCGCGTCGCTCAGCGTCTTTAACTCCTCGGAGGTAAATTCACACGGCTTGCCGTTCTTGATATTGTTGTTGAGTTTCTGGCTGAACCAGCATCCGGATTTTCCAAAGAAGCGTTCGGCTATATATGCACCGTTCAACACCCGCAAAAGGTCTTGGCGGTCGTCCATAAACTGCAATTTGGAGAGCACGGGATTATTCACTTTGATATTTTCATTATCTGCCATTGTAGCGTCTATTTTGAATCCCCCTCTCCTCCCCCAAAAAGGAGGAGAGAGGTTTGTTTTTTAATCTTTCAGCAGTTTTCTTAACTGCTCTTTAATTTCGGCCTTAAACCAAGGCCTTCGACCTTTGTCCTTGATTCGACGGAGGTTGTTGAGCATGTCAACAAGGTCTTTTACCTCCTTTGCAAATTCTTCGTCTGACATTTTTGAAGATTTTTGAGTTAAACAATGTGTTGATGTTCTCTTGTCTTTCAACATTACAAAGATAGTAAATATTTCGTTACTTTGCAAATTTTTCGACAATTTTTTTGATTATTATTTGCGTAGCGAGTGTTTTATTAGGGTTTCGTGGGCAGCGAGAATTTGTTTTTTATTTTTCAATGCCCGCTAAGCCATGCCTCGGCCTCGGCGCGTGTGGAGAAACGGCGGCGGATGCGCCGCTTGCCCGATGCGTCCTGTATTGTCACGTCGGCGCGCCAGCAGTCGTGCCGAGGACGGCCTTTGCCTCGTGAGGATGTGTCGTGGTAAACTTCGCGGTGTGTGTTGACGCGTGTCTTGATTCGTTCCATTGAGGTTGTGGGTTTAGGTGAACAGCAGGGGTTGTTTTCTGAATTTGTTGGCCAGAGCGATTATGTCCTCGATGAAAGGGTCGGCGGCATATCCTTCGAGGTCAGCCACCATCAGGGAGAAGCTGATTTCGGCCTCAATCTTGCGCAGGGCGCGGGCGCGGGCCGTGTTTTCAAGTTCGACAGGGTCGACCTCGGGCATGGGCGGCGCGTCGCAAGTGTCGACGTATGTGTTGATAGAGAGGTTAAAACCATGGGCGTGGATTTCGCCGATGCCTACGCGGCGGCTGCGCCCCGTGGCGTTGTGCACAAAGAGGATGTCGCGCGCCGGTGTTTTCCGGATTATTAGCAGGGCCGTCTCGGTCTTGGTGTCGACGAAGTGGCCGCCTTCGATGGCGTGGATTTCGTGGATGTAGCCTTGCTCGACAAACCATTGGCGTATCCGGCCCTCGCGCTGGCCGCGGTAGAGGATGCCGGGAAAGCTGAGCGCGGCGCATACGCCGTCGTCGGCGAGCATCCACAGGCAGTGGAGCAGAAACGCCCAGTCGGCGCGCGAGGGCGGAGGCAGGCACGGCGCGGCATCGAAGCGCGGGTCGCCTTCCATCGGCTTCCATTTTACGGAGAATGGAGGATTTGCCACGATGGCGCGGAATCGGCGGTCGGCGAACGCGGGGGCGTGCAGGGTGTCGCCCGTGGCTATATGCGCGTTGGGCAAAGCCGCGGCATCAGCCACAAAGTCGGGCTCTATTTCTTGGCCGTATTTTGCCACGTCGTCAGGGAATACAGCCAGGAGGTCGCCGGCGCCGCAGGTCGGGTCGTATACCTCGTCGATGTCGCCGGGGATAAATGAGCGTAGCATTTCCGCCAATGCGCGGTCGGTATGGAAGATTCCGCGCTCGGCGAATTGCTTGCGTATGGATTTTACGTTGTACGCCATTGGAATTATTGTTTTTTTATTTCATCATGCAGTTGAATGCGAGGCATTGCTTGGTCGTTTATCTTATAAAAGTTTGTCTTATGGTTAAATTTATTTTGAAATAATTTGCATATTTAGTTTGATTAGTTTAATTTTGTGGTTGTATATTAAATTTAATTTATGAAAAATAGAATTAAAGAGGTGATTGACAGTCGCAACATCACCCAAAAGCAACTTGCCGAGGGAATCGGAATGACAGAAGTCGGCATTTCCAAAGCCATAAACGGCAGCGCGACACAGGCAACAATCAACAAGGTTGCAAACTTTCTTGGCTTGCAACCGGAGGAACTTGTGATTCATGATGTTATGCTTCGTGCGGCATTTAGTTCAGATAAAACCCCGCTTAAGTTCGGAAAACTTGAAATACCATGTTATGTTCTTGACAATGGAATGCGCGTATTGTCGGGACGTGGTATTCAAAGGGCAATCGGTTATGAGAGCAAGAGTGGCCAATGGATGAAAAGTTTTATAAACCTTGGCGGATTAAGCACCTTGGTTTATGCCGGGGAAGATAGTATAGCAACTCGATTGATGAGCCCTATTCGTTTTTTGCGTAATGATGCGGGCGGCTCGCAAGAAGGAACTAACGGCTACGAAGCAACCCTGCTCATCGACATATGTTCGGCTATCATTGATGCAAACCGAGCCGGCGACTTTAACGACCCGTTGATGGTCGCACAAGCCGATATTATAATTCGTGCGGTGGCGAAAGTGGGTATTATAGCCCTTGTTGATGAAGCCACGGGATATGATAAAGTCAAGAACAAGGCTAAGGAGGCTTTGCAGAAATTTCTTTCAGAATTTCTCAACGAAGAGGCATCTCGATGGGTGAAAACATTTCCGGATTCGTTCTTTGAAATGGTTTACAAAATATATGGTTGGACTTGGAGCAATGCCAAAGCGAAACCCGGCTATGTCGGCAAGGTAATAGATGATTGGGTATATCAACGTCTTGGCCCAAAGGTACGCGACGAACTCCGTAAACTTAACCCGGTTAATGAAAAAGGGAACCGTGCCCATAGGCATCATCAATTTCTTGCCGAAATAGGAAAGGATTCCTTACAGAAACATCTTGAAGGCCTTCGCGTTCTCGCTATTGCAGCCGGGTACGACAAGATTAAATTTTTGGATATGCTTGGTAAAGTTTATCCAAAACCAAATGAACAATACACTTTTGATTTCGATATGTAAATCAAATCGGCGAACTTTTAGATTTTGGAGTTCGCCGATTTTGCTTCATGCCGGCAATTATTCATATTTGATGATTGTTGCAGGCTCAATCTATCGTAATCCATTTCCTTTTTCTTGTCATTTTTATCCGTTATAGGCTCGGCCTTGTATCCGCACCATACGCATTGGCCAGAGACAACTGCCGGTGCCCAATTCTCGCGGTGGCATTTGGGGCAAAGCATCAACAGGATTCTGCCGTCGTCGAGCCATTCCACGCCGTTTTCTTGTTTGATTGGTTTGCTCATAGTTATTGTTCCATTAGTTCGGGATTGTCGTGGATGTTGCCAACGACTTCGAGGTGTTTCTTGTCGAAAGGGCGAGAAATAATGCAAGGACGGCCATCGACGCACGGCTTGTCGCGCTCTATCGCCCATGACATAGTGTGCTTATCCCAGAAGATAGCACCTTGCTCTCCACGTCCTCTACCGCGCGTGTCTGTGGCTATCCAAAAGACGACATCGCCTTCGTACACCTCTTTGCCGTTGCGGTCGAGCAGTCCGGTGAACTGTCCTACGGTTTCGGGAGCAACTTCATAATATGTTGCGCCGCTCGGTGAATCGAGTTTATAGGAAACAATTTTGTGTGTGCCTGCAACGGCCGCATAATACCCGTACACCCACTCGCCATTGTCGAGGCGTTTACCTCGAAATTTAATAGTTCGATTCATAATTTGTTGATTTTGTCGGTTAATTCTTGTGAGAAGCGGAATGAAGGCACACCATCGACACCAAACAATTCATCTGCGAGGCAGTGAAATTTTAATATTTGGTCACATTCTTTTTTCAAGCCGCATTTATCGCAGCCGGATAATGGTGAACTCACCACTTCATATGCTTTGCCGTCAATAATGATTGCGTCAATCTTTTTCATCATTACTCTCCTTTCTTGAAAAATTCTGAGCCGAAAAGTAGCTTGTACTCGTCCATAATAAGTCCAAGTTCATAAGCCTCACATTCGCGGATGCCTTCTTTCATTAAGGCATACCTTTCTCTGATTGCTTCTCTCTGCTCCTCGCTCAGTGTCGAGGGGTCTATGATTGGGGTTGTCATTGCTCCAGTGGTTTTAGTGTTGATTTCATTTTGCGGTTGTACGGCATCCAGGCCTTATGCGAAAGCCGATACCATACGTCTGTCGGCTCATAAAGAAATGAGTGGATAAAGTTGGTGTCGAAATACATCAACGCCACATATCTTTCTTCACCCTCTCCATATACTACAAGGTAATGACCATTTTTCTTTGGCGTATCTCCGCTGTCCTTGCAGATGTGCCAATCGGGGCTATCAAAGTATTCAAATAAATTTTCCATTCTATTTTATTCATTTAATAAGTTCAAAATCGTAGACGAACACCCAGGGGTTGCTCTCCCACGTTCCTTTGCCGGAGATGCGGTCTATAAGTAGTGCATAGGCTCCTTGTGGAAGTACACACGGCTCTAACGGCATATTGGGGGCATAGTAGGCGTCCATAAAATGTGTGTCCTCAGACCCAACTTTGCCTTTTATCACGCCCTCCTTGATGCAGTCCTCATCGGAAATATCCTGCAACCGCTCAACGCGCACGTTGGTTATGCGGATGCGGTGGGGCATGAGGTCGGCACAGACGAACATCTTGTTAGTCCAGCCTGCGCCACTTGGAAATATGCGAGGGTCGCACGTATCGTCATAGAAATCCTTATAGCTTTGCGCCACGGCTACGACTTCGCCAACCTGATATGGCAACTCGGCGAGTCTTTCAACAAAATATATTTGCTCAATCGCTTCCCCCTCGCTTATAGCGTCAAGCGTTGCCTCAAAATATTCCAATTGATACTTACTTGCCTTTTTAACAGCCGATTGTGGTATTATTCTCCTTGTCTGCGTCTTTCTGCCGGACAGCACGGCTTCGGTGAGGCCGTAGCGGTCATTGAACATTATCTTTTTCATCGTTTAGGTCTTTAATTGTTGCCCACTCGCTTTCAGTGATGCTGTAGCCGCATTTTTCACAGAAATGAATGTAACTGTACCACGGGTCTGTATGTTCCACTGTTGCTTCCTGTATGAAGCCACATTCAGGACATCGGATTATCTCTTTATGTGTAGGAAATTCTCTCATCTTTATGGTCTTTCGGGGTGAAGTCTGGGCAGTGTTCGCCAATGCACCCGAGAAGGCAGGAACAGAATACGCCATCTACGGATATAATTTTTCTACGCTTGGCGCAGAGATAGTCGTGAAAACATCCGTCAACTATCAGCCATGCGCACTCTTTCGGACTTATTTGTCGGTTCGTGCCAGTCTTGGTTTGTTTGTTCGGGTCAACGCCAAGCCCTATGAGTTGTTGAGATTGTTCGGGGGTTAATCTATCTTTCATAATTGTCTTGTTTATTGTGTTCGCGGTTCAGAAGCTCGCATAGGTAGTCGGCAATAGTATTTGCTTTTTTGGGAGTCATACCTTTATAGGCATCACCCCATATACAAGCAATCACATGGCCTCTTGAATCTTTTACAACGGCATTGTAGTAGGCATCACCATGTTCAACCTTGAACGGCGGCTCAAAGTCTTTACCTTTGCCGATAATATCCTTGATGTTCATTTTGTGCGGCATTTTTCGATGATTGCTTTGATTCTTTCGATGCACTTGTCGCGGTCTGCAAGATTACGGAAAATCATGTCGCAATAATTGACTGGTATACTTCCTGCACCCTTAGTTTCAACGCTTACCCATATTCGGCATTTAACTTCTTGCTCCTCCTTCCACTTCATCCATGCTGTATATGGGTCGAGCGGGTATTGCTCATAGAGGGCGCGGGAGGGGAAGATTATACACGAGCTTCCGCAAGGATAGTGAGTCCCATCAGATGCCAGGGTGTGTTTTTGGGCAGCCATATCCTGTATAATCAATTTGTTATCCTTAATCTCTTTCAGTTCTATCTGTCCATAGCATTGAGATACAAAAAATGATTTCTCGTGCCCTTTCAGCAGCTCGCAGAGGTTGAGTGGCGCGTCGTTATCGGGTTCTTCCGTGTAGAACAGTTTCTTGAAGTCGGAGAGAGTATAGACCGGATTATGGCCGCGCCACTCGTGTTGAGCCGACATGTCGGTTTTATCCACAAGGCCGGCACAGGCGATATAAACGGTGTCTTCGCCGTAGGTCTCCCAATACGTATTGCCGGTCAAAGGCTTGTGGTCGCTCCATTCATATCCGCATCCATGGAGGATACGTAGCAGCTCCTTGGCTTCGGCCTCGGTCGAAGTCGTGTTCGAGATTGTCGAGGGCTTCCTGCTTTGACGGGGCGGTTGTAAACTGGGTGGCGAGGTAGACGTTGGCGGCTCCGATGATACCGTTGATGTTGATTGCGCGATGCTCGCGGACGAACTTGACGGTAGCGTCGTGGAGTTTGCCGGCGAGCATGTAGCCGAGGTTGGTTTGCTGTTCTTGCGGTGTCATTATGTTTTTATTGTTACGGTTTCTTCATAAGTGGCTTTCACGGGTGGCATGCCGGCCTTGATTTCGGGGAAGCAGTCGAGGCCTCCTATGAAGCGTTCACGGTCGCTTTCGTCCATGGAATACCAGTAGCCGTCTTCGTCATTTTCAGGCATTACGCCGTCATAGAAGTATAATTCACCGTTGGCGTCGCGGCAGAGCCATCCGTCTGCTTTTTCAGTAAGAACTTTCATGTGCTTGTGGGTTTAGATAAAATCGAATAAAGCCATGCCGGTTTTGCTTTCGCGGCAGATAGCCATCCGGCGACGGAGTTTCTTGCGGTTGAACATCGTGTAGAGGCAGGGGAATATCTTGCCGTACCACGACTGCATCGAGCCGACGTATTGCTCTACGCCGAGCGAGGGGATGCCGGGGATAAGTTGCTCCCACGTGCGCTTGTCGCGGCACTCGTAGACCGTTACGCCGCTTAGGCCTATCGTGACGAGAAGGTCGTTGAGGACATATTCGTCGTACTTGCCCTCGACGAGCAGGCGCACAGGGAGGTCGACTGCTTCGGCGAGGTCGAGGGCGTATTCGAGACGGCAGTATCTTGTGAGGCCGTGGCTTACGTACCATCCGCTCTTGGCGACGTGACGGACTCGGATGTCGATTAGCCGGATGTCCTCGGCGAGCTGTTGCGTGAAGCTCTTTTTCTGGCAACGTGCGCTCCACGTCAGCAGTCGCGCCCACCACTGTACGGGGCGCATGTAGGTGAATGTGTTGTGGGATGCTATCATTTTACATTGGGGTCAAAGTAGATGCACTTATTGTTTTTTGCCACCGGTGCCATCCACCATTTCATATATGGCTTGCAAGGCTCTGAGGGCGGGCAGTGTCGCTTGCAACGGTTGCATAGAGGCTCACAAGCCCCTATGCAATATGTGTAATCGCTGTTCATGTCAGTACCATGATAAAACTACGAAATCGTTGCGTTGGTCGCTGTTGGCAATCCATTCAGCTATGTAGCGAATGAATGTTTCAACGGAAACTCTAATGTCGTAGAGTTGGAGCCATTTGCCGAAGTCTTCACGGTCGGCGACAATCTTTCCTATGAGGTCGGCAAGTTCGGCGCGCGGCACTTCAAGCCGCTCAGAGCACTCAACGTCCTCACCCTCCCATGATAGACCTGGGCAATTCTCTTGGAGCATTCTATTAATATCGGCTGATTGATTGTTGAAGTAGTCCCGAGTGTGATGCTTCACTTGATACACCTCGGCTACATGGAGTCTATATCCCATTGCTATTTGGATTTGTTGGTTTGACTTATGCTATATTTTCAAGTGCGATGTCTATCGCTTCCCATAGTCCGATGAGGTCGTTGTCTTCGAACTCTGTTTCCTCGCCGGTGCAGTCATCGCAATGAATGGCGGATAGTTCAGTGACAGTACCCCAGGCTTTTGTCAGCTCACTGCTTGGAGGAGTCCAATAATCGCCGTGGTCAATGTCCCATTCACCACAACATTCATAAGTGACCTCGATGAGCCATCCATCTTTCTCGAATGTGAAATAGTTGGGTTCATACTCGGAGCATGGATTCCAACCGTCCTCATCTTGTTCATAATGACATTTGCCGACATTATGGTCTTCTCGGATAATTTGTCCAACTATTGTTGGAATTAGTTTTTTGAGGTCTTCAATAGATTTCATGACGGTTGGTTTATTGGTTTGACTGGGTGTTTATAGGTGGCGTTGAAGTTGTGCGCTATAAATCGACTCTTTTCTGTGATTATTTTGATGTATCTTGTTGTTTTGCAGTGTTTTATTATACTATAAAGATAGCAAATTAAAACAAGAAATGCAAACAGATTGACCACCATTTAACGTTGTAAAAACGTGAAATAGGAACCTTAACTTTTACTAACATTTGTATATAAAGCAGGCGTCACTCTCGAATCGAAAATGACGCCTGCTTAGAGTGGTTCATGAACGCATACCCACTGCTATTCTGCTAAGACAGCAGACTGTCAAACAATCCTGGTTGCCGTGGCGATAATGCAGCATATTCATCCCGGAAGAATTCCTCTTTGGTGCGTCCATATTTCTTTCCCTTTCGGGTATGCACATCGTATGTGTATGGCGGTATCTCTATCGGATAGCGACGTACGTCCTCGATCCACATATCTACCTCCACATCGTTGCGGTCATAGATAAGGTTTTGTAGGTGATCTGCATCCCGGCTCTTGCGACACTCGCAAAGGAGAATAACGGCTTTACTCACGAATATGCGCCCTTTGGGGTCTTTCTTTCCCTTGTTGACTAACTCGTGGCCCTGCCAAAGCGCCTCAATCTCTTTTGTGATAATGCCATAGCAGTCCTCGACACTAATGGTGAACAGACGCTTCCATACATAATCCATGTAGCCACTTGACCACAATTCCAGCGCGAAGAATCCGGCCACTCTTGCGTCGGCACGACGGATTGCTTTCTGCATTGCACTGCTTACCTCAAAAAAATCATATCCTTGAACAGTTCTTATTATCATAACTTGCGGTTTAATATCCTTGTTTTCAGTAAAGTTAACCATAAATAACGGATAACAGGCAATAGAATTGCCACCATTTTTACACCTTAACGTTTACTGACATTTTAGTCAGAATTTGAACTTGCAAGAGATGTTATACTCTACGAGATGCCTGGTCTCATCCTTGCCGTTGCGAGTCTTTCCCTTCATGTAGATGCTGTTGCCGAAATGTTTCTTGATGAACATAATCGACCGAAGTTCCTCTTTCCGATTTCGTATTGAGGCAAGACCGCCCTCGCTTATAAACGTACCCTTTTGAGAGAAACTGTAACGCAGGTCGGTTAATATTCTGCGCTCCTTGAATTTCATATAGCACGAAATCCAGAAGTCTTCTTTCAGCCTCAGTTCCTCGTTCCACCACACATTTTTATTGTGGCGAACGCCATAGGAACAGCCTGTTATCATATTTGAGAGCGAAAGATATGCGGTTTCATCATACATCACCGGCGAGATTCGGGAGGTGAAGCCGAAAACATGAACATCAAGCATGCAGGCCATCTCGTAAAGATTTCTGATTATGGCCGTGATTGATGCTGGATCTTTTACAACAGTCAACTCTCCCTTCTCGGCCATTAGGCTCTTCATGGAATGAACATCGTCATCGAGCATGAATATTTCTCCGAAGTGCTTTGCCATCCAATTCCGTTTTGGAACAAGTCCTATGATGTCATCTGGATGGGTCACAATCTCGCACTCGGGATTGAATTGCCGATAAAGGTCGGCCTGACTTTCCGCAACGCAGATAATCGGGTCGGTGAGCAGTTTTTTTGCGAACACTCTGTCGTGTCGTTTATGACTTGGTATTACTATCTTCAAGGGCATTGCGCACGTCTTTTATGTCGATTACATTACTCTTGCTCACTTTGCCGGTCTTGTATGAGCGCATACGCTGCATGCCTAATCGCTCCCGCAGCCAATTGCTGTCAACCTCATTGGCAGATGCTATGATGAAAAGTTCGTGCTTTTCATCAAACTTGGGTATGAGAGGATAGACCGCACTTTCATCGGTAATCGCGTCGAACCTCTCTTTGAACTCATCGGCAGGCTTCTCCGGAGCAAATTCCACGCCCCAATCCTGAAGTTCGTCTTTGTCCCATTCATTAGCCATTATATCCATATCATTCTCTCCGAAATTCACATTGTCCTTCGTTGCGTATTCACGGAGTTTCTTAACGTCGGTGGACGGGGCGAGTACCTTGCAGGGAAGTTCCTTGTAACCGAGTTCCTTGCAGGCTCTGAGCCGAAGATTACCGCATACGACCACATAGCGGCCTTCGGGATATGGGAACACTATAAGTTCCCTCAATTGAAGCATCTCGGGCGATTCCTTGATGCTCTGTTTCATCGCCTCATAGCGATAATCCCGAAAGAACCGGGGATTCTTCGGGAGTCCTTTGAGTTGCCCCTTGTTGAAATCAAGAAGCGTAATTGGAATTGTTTGTATCATCGGTGTTTATTACATCATTGGGTTTTACATCATCAATAAACAGTCTTTGACCAAAACTACTTTGGGCCTTTGACGTATGGCCATAGCCCTTCCGGATAGTCGGGATAGCGTTGGCGGTAGTCGGCCACATCCCTTAACAACTGTTCGATGTTGTTGCAGTTGATGTGTTCCAAGAAAGCAATGAGCCAATGGAGCGTCTCGGCGGTGGCTATCTCGGTGCTTGACCAAGCATCGAGCGATAAGTCCCTTGGGATTAACAATTCCGGCGATTCCCTTACATCAAATACAAAATTTAGATGAACTAAGGCTTGTAGTAAAAAAGCACGGGAAGATGAATTGGGGCTGACGCGGCCGCTTGCGACGGCATTGGCTAATACCTCCTTGGCAAGTTTGTTGTTTAGGACTATCATGCGTCGGTGGAGGTTTTGTGGTAATGACTGATTACAGTCCGCCACGGGTTGATTGGTTTGACTTGAGAGAGGAGTCGGCTCGGGAGGTGACTTGTTAGTTTTCATGGTTGTGATGTTTATTATAAGTTATTTGGTTATTTTCAATGCCATTGTAGCCACGTTAGTACCAGATTCATCGAATGCTCCACGAGGTATCTCATGTTGCTCGGCTTTCACGTCTATCAGCCATTGTCGAAACTCCACGCACTCACGCTCTGATGCCTGACACCAATGTTGGGATGTTATCACGCACAACTCTCCATTATTTGGGTCAAGGGCTTCATACATAGCTCTTATATGTCGGATGTCCTGATTGCCGGAGAATGGAGGATTGGCGAAGATTCTATTGTATAGGCACGGAACACCTTGTGTGAAATCCTCTCCAACGAGTTTCACACCAGCCATCTTCTCTAATATCTGTCTATTTTCCGGCATGAGTTCAAACGCATCAACAACGGCATCGGGATTAACTCGTTGCACAGCTTTTATTATGCTCCCTGACCCGGCGCTCGGTTCAAGGATTGTGTAATCGGGCTTAATATCGGATAGACTTACGAGCCAGTCAGCCAACGCGTCGGGGGTAGCATAGAACTGAAAGTCCTTTTGTAAGTTGCACCGCTCTCCTCTTAGGAGAATAGAGGCTACTCGGGTCGCGTCGAAGTCGAAAGTAAATCCTTGTGTCTTCCCACCTTGCCATTTGCCCCCAGCTTCCATAATCCACTTCTTTACCTCTGCATATGACTTAGGATTTAACTGCACGTCAGGGAGGTAGAGTATGTTATTCTCAAACCGGCAATGCTGAAAAACTTCTTGCACACTCCATTTCTTTCCGGCTTTCGGTTTCATGTTGCCGCTTTTGCTTGTATCTTCTTCGATACCCATTAGCTTTTCAAGAGACTTCATGACTTTAAGTCCGGCCTCTGTCGCTTTGTTGACGTATTGGAGTAAGACCATCATAAACTCAGTGTCAACATGGAAACCGTCTTCAAGATAGATACTCTCTTTTTCTATCATCTCAGAGAGATTACACACCTCAATAAGAGTCGCATTGAGTAGCCGTATTAGATTTTGTTTAGATTCTGTCATTACCAATTGATGTTACGATTAATTTCCTTACGCTGCTCCTCTTTGGAGCGTTGTAAATATAGCCTTGTAGTATCCACGCTCTCATGACCAAGCAATTCAGCCAACTGAACAACATCTTTGCACCTCGCGAGATATTGTTTGGCAAAGAAGTGCCTGAACGCATGGCAATGCGCCTTCTCTCTTGGGAATCCAGCTTTGTCGGCAAGAAATTTCAATCTTTGGTCAAGACCCCTTGAAGATAATTCACCACCTCTGGCTGAACACTCAATTAACTTTTGGTCGGGTTCTATGCCGGCTGTTCTGATGTACTCTCTTATCTCCTGGCTAAGTGATTTTGGGAAGTAGATAATTCTTATCTTTTTGCCCTTGCATCTTGGGAATGCCTCTCCATGTAGGATGTCAGAGAATTTGATTTGGTCAAGCTCTGACCGTCTCATTCCCGTTTGGCCAAGGGTGCGGACAATCCAATAGAATCGTATATGGCCGTTAACCCTTAGCCATTCAAGGAAATCGTTGTACTCGTTTAGAGTCGGAACATTTTCAACAGATAGCGTTGTCGGAATGTGTATCTTTTTCAACTTGATAGGCTTCTTTACATACTCTCCATATTGTGTCAGTGTCAGCATGTAGAGGTTGAGAGTCTTTGGAGCGCGCCCCTCTGCCTCTTGAGTTGAGATGAAAATACGGCAATTCTCTACGTTGAATTCCGTGAAGTATCGAAAGAATTTCTTCATATGATCGCTTTTCATTCTTATGGATGCGGGAGAATAATCGTACTGCTTTTCACACCATGAGATAAAGCCTGAGACCTTGAGCTTATTCGCATCTGACATGATTTCCAACGGTTTGACTATTTTCTCTTTCGGTCTTCTTACACGACCGAACCTAATGCCGCAGAAATAGAAGAAGTCCCGTAGTATCTCAATTTGTGCGCGAGTAAGGGTGCACTTGTGTTGGGAAATATACTCTTTGCAATCTTTTTTATTCAGACCTATCCCAGCCTCTAAAAATCCACATATAACAGCAACTCTATTGCCACTAAATGGTCTCTGTGTCGTAGGAAGGGACAGCAGATAATTGCCAAAAAGTGTAGACTTATCCATAGTTACAAAAAGACGGCACCAATATCCGAGGTGGGTATTGGTGCCGTAGGTGGTTTGATGATGTATTATTTATTATTCTTCAGGTCTTGCAGTTGCTCGCAGATTGCTACTCGATTGCCTGATTCTACGAGTTTGGGCAGGTAGGTGTCAATGGAATGTGCAGGGAAGCCGCAGAGTTGATGTGTTTTGCCCTTGGTCGTTCTGGTAGTGAGTGTTATTCCGAGAACGATTGCGGCGGTTTCTGCATCATGCTCAAATAACTCATAGAAGTCACCGACACGGAAAAGGAGAATTGCGTCCGGGTGCTTCTTCTTCATCACCTCGTATTGCTCCATGAGCGATTTGTCGGAAGTGTTTTCGTGGATTACCGCCTCGGACTGGTCGGCTTTTTTCTCGGCCTCGATTTTCTTGCCGTGAACATCGTAGCCAAGTTCTTCAAGCCGCTCTTTGAGTTTTGAGTTCTTTTTCTCGGTTGCACGGATGATTTTCATATCCTCCTCTTGAACTTCATCGGGTTTCCAGAGCCTCATAACATCGGCGCAGATGTGAGCAGTGAGTGCGCCGGGATACCAGCCCTCGCTCATCTTCACTCGGAGGAATTCACGATACCACAAGTCGCGGTCATCGGTGTTGCCCTTGGCGATGTCGTAGATTTGCTGAACTGTGGGCCGCATACCCGAGGACTGGCAGATTTTGTAATACTTTGTGAAGAACTCCGCAGGGAGTTGGCTAAGTATGAGGGCATCGAATCCTATTTGTTCTTCATCTCTGAGAGGACCGCGTCGGCGAGTGGTGCCTATCTCCTTTGCCATGTCGGAGTGGTTCTTGCCAATTTTCTCGTTGCAGATTTCAAGGTTGCGCTTGTACTGCCCTACGAGCTTTACAGCTTCCGGTGGTGCAACCTCGCCGGGAGTGGCAGATGCGTCTTTTGAGATTGGCTTGATATAGTAGTGAGCCACTTTGGGAGAGGGCAAATCGCCGATGCCGAATATATCTATGCAACGGTAACATTCACCATTCTTAAGCATCTCGGGGATGCGGTCGTCACTGGCAGGGTAATAGACGCGGTTACGGAAAATTTCGTCCGGTTTGACTACCTCAAAACCTCTGTCGGTGATTTCGGCAATGACTTCATCGTGGATTCGCTTTGCTTCGGCGTTCCAACAGCTTGCCGTGTCGATGAGGACTGTTTTGCCGTATTCGAGCGCATCGCCTTTTTTGACGAGGTCTTCTGCTATCTCGCCAATGAAATGCAGAATGTAGGCTCGGTGCTTGGCCTCAAATTTGGGGCGGCAGGTACATTTGCCGTCATCGGTGGCCTTCATCTCCCAGAAAAGGCAGTTGGCGTTGGACGTGTTGTGGGGGCATTCTCGGCATTTGCACTCACAGCCTCCCTCGAAATCTTCATCATCCTGATTGTCGCTCAGATACCATGCAGAACGGTTGAGAGTCATGAATTCGGAGGCAGTGAAGCGTGTGGCCATATCTTTGGTGATTTTTGCATAACTGCCGTATGTTGCGAGGAATTTGCGCTGTAAATCTTCCTCAAACTTGCAGATTATCATGCCGGCGGCGATAGCCATTGAACCCTCCCTCACTTTGAGGAGCAGCTCTGGAATGAGATTGTTGAGTTTGACACGGTCCTGAACGAATCTTACCGACTTGCCGAAGCGAAGCGCGACCTCATCGGCGGTGTTGCCCTTTTCAAGGAGCACAGCGAAAGCGTAGGCTTCTTCAATGGGGTCAACATCTTTGCGCTGGAGGTTCTCGGTAATCATCGCATCGAAAGCCTCGTCATCGGTCATATCTCGGACGATTGCGGCGATTGTGGGCCACTGTTCCGGCGATTCTGCGTTGAGGGCCTTCATAGCGCGGTAGCGACGCTCGCCGCAAACAATCTCGTAGCCGTCGGGAATCGCTACGGAGTCACCGCTGCCGGGTTCAGTGCCCTCAATAATTCTTGGCCTTACTGTGATAGGTTGGATTAACCCCTGCTGCCGGATGTTGTCGGACAGCTCTTGGAGCGCATCCTCCTCGAATGTCTTGCGAGGGTTCATCGGAGAAGGGTGTACCTCGCCGATTGGAATGTTCTGTACTTCCATAGAGTTTGTTGTAATGGTTTGACTTGTAATTTGTTATACTGTAAAGATAATCATTTTTTACGAGATATGAAAGAATAAAGGCCACCATTTTTACACCATTTTTCGTGTAGGATTGAAAGGAAACCGCGCCTGGCCGTCTCTTTAAGCATTGCCATGTCCTTTGCGTTAATCTCGCATGGCGTTAGGCCGTTTATTGTTGTATAGCGAGGTATCCCGAAATAGCGGCGAATCTGTTCAATGGCCTCAGTGTCTTTCGTTCGCCAACTCACCCATAGCCGCTCTTTCATTTGCGGAAGGATTTTTCATTGCCAAACACCACGATTGAAAGCATCTCACGGAAGCGGTCGGCAATTCTGGCGCCGTATTTCTCGGAAATTTCCTTGGGGTCGAGGTTCGTTGTGATGACTGTGAACTTCTGATGATTGTAGCGATGCTCGATGAGGTCAATGATGGGGTTGAGGGCGTTGCCATATTCGAGTACCGTCTTTGGTTCTTCGCCAAGTTCGTCAACGGCAAGCATCGGTTTGGCCATAATCGACTCAAACCTCTTCCAATCTGATTTCGCTATCTGGGCGAGCTGCTTGGCGTTATAGAAATCCATGCCGAAGTCGGATTTGTACTGATAGCCGTAAGCGGTAGGGTCGATGTGCCCACAGTCGGCCAAATACTTCGCAGTAGAATTTATGGCATGGAGCAGCGTGGTTTTGCCATTGCCTACTTGGCCGGTGAATATCAGGCCGAATCTCGGGTGAGGCGATGTGAGGATTTCAGCGACTGTCCAGATTTTGTCGAGGGTAAATTCCCCGAACTCGCATCTGTACCCGCGTCGCTCAACTTCTGCGTTGTAGAAAGCTCCGATGAGCTGATATGCCTCCTCGATGGATATGGGAAACCTAAAACGTGGAATCCCAATCTTTCTGCTCCTTGCCATCCGCTTCAGTTCCTCGCCGATCGGCCGGAGTTTGGGTTTGTGTTCGGAATTGTCCATTGGTTTGACTTGTTTTGTTACGTTGTTCTTTTTCCAGTATCCACCGATTGGCGCGGCTGTCCCAGCGTTTTATTTTTCGGCCGGAGGCGTTTACCCAGCCAGTAGCGTCGAAATTGTAGAAGAATATTTCTGCCTCGGCCTCCCAGTCAACAAGACGTGTGTTCGCGTTTTGCGAAAGGAAATAAGCCTTGACTTCTTCAAGCGTCGGTGCCGGCGGTGATTCTTGTGGAGAGCGTGGTTTTGTTTTTTTATTATTGTTTTTTTCGAATTCTAAATCCAACACACCCTCCCCCGGCTTGTCCGGGGATATAGGGGATTTATTCTTTGGTCTTATAGTCTTTATATCTTTATTAATACTTGCATCTCTACTTGCACGGCTACTTGCATCTCTACTTGCATCTCTACTTGCATTTCTACTTGCATCACTACTTGCAGAGTGCAAGTAGTAAGAGGGTGCTTTTCGTTTGTCTTTTGCTGATTTATAGGAAAAAACGCCATTGCCAACGAGCCGGTCTCGGCATCGTATTAAAGTGCTGTCCGGGATATTCAGACCTAAGCAAAGATTCCGATTGGGACACACAAACGGCTCCGGCCATCCCTGACGATTAGCTTCCCTCAACAAATAGAAGTAAAGCGCGATCTCATGCGGGCTGAAGTTCACGTTGTCGTGTATCTTCCAAAAATGGTTTATCAATTCTAAATAGGTCATCGGTATAGCGGATATTGATTTAACACCTTGTCGATGTATGGTTGTGGGTTAGTATGTAAGTAGGTGCATACAGCCGTTACAAACTCTATGATGCCGTGGCAGACTACATAAACGCTGCCGTGGCTCTCTACGAGCGATTGCCAGGAATGTTGATGCTCTGACTGCTTGCCGGCGCTGCTTCCCTTGCGCTTCGGAACTTTCATCTCTACGCAGAGAGCGGCTTTGCCTCCGCATGGGAATAACAATATCAAGTCGGCCACCCCTTTTACCTGCCCCTCGTACACCATCATTGCGCCGGACTTGACGCCTCTCCATCCTCCATTGGGAACAGCGAAAAGAAGATTGCCGACCTTGGGGAATGTGGCACGGAACCAACACACGCAAATATGCTGGATTTTACTCTCGGAGTAGCCACGTTCCGCTTCAAGAATCTCCTTCTCTGTCATCGTCGTTATTGGTTTTAAAGTCACAATCATTTAAGAGTGTCACTATTCGTTTGCACTCCGGTTTACACTCCTCGCTGAATGTGGCAATCGAACGCCAGTCGGGACCAAAAAGCCCGGCCTCATATTTGAGGATATAGACATTGCCATTTCGGACAAGCAATTTGAAATTTTTTCTCATATGCGGTCCTTGAACAGGTTCATGCAGATATTGACCGTATCCTCCTCAATTTGTGTGGTGGTGCCTGTTACCTCGTTGGCGATATTCTTTTTGGTTTGAATGACTTGATACATATAATTGTCAATGGTCTTGTCACCAAGGAAGTAGTAGCAGTTGACGGCGTTCTTTTGGCCGTTGCGGTGCGCACGGTCTTCGGCTTGCTCGCAGTCGGAATAAGTCCAGGGGAACTCAATGAAACCGACACGAGATGCTGCCGTAAGTGTCAAGCCTGTACCGCCGGACTTGTAGTTAAGTATTATGAGTTTGCACTCGGGGTCATTTTGAAAGCGGTCGACGGCCATTTGCTTCTGCGCCACATTGTCAGAACCGGTAACGGTCACAGCGTCGGGAAACTCTTTTTTGAGAGCGTCAACAACTTCTTTCAGATAGGCAAACATAATCAATTTCTCGCCTCCGTCGATAACATCATGGATAAAGTCGGAGACAGCCTTGATTTTGCCTCTTGCGGATATAGCTTTCAACTGGCCTAATCTCACCATAACTTCACCGCGCATTGTCCGCGCGATTTTGTCATCATCGGCATTCTTGTACAAACGCATGTATTTGATGATGTCATTTTCGGCCGTATTGTATTCTTCTCGGTTTGTAATGTCGCAGGTTATGTACTGTCGCATCTTTTCAGGCAACTGAGAGAGCACATCTCGCTTCTCTCTACGGAAAAAGCATATCATCCTAAGCTGATAGTTAAGCCGTCGGAGATTGGAAGATTGTTTAGGCCCGTCGCAGAACTGTGAAACGAAACTCTTATATCCTCCGAAGTCTTCAAGTCGGCCAAGTATCTTTAGCTGCTGAATGAGGTCGGTATTGTTGTTGACGACAGGAGTGCCTGTCAACGCGAATATCCATTGTTTGCCTCGGCATATGCCCTCGACAAATTTGCTTTGCTGTGTCTTGGTCGATTTGCACTTGTGGCTTTCGTCTATGATTACGGACTTGAACAGCTTAATGCGCTCGTCGAACTTGATGGAGGCCAGCGTGAAGCGAGATGATTGCCTTACCTCGGTAACGAAGAACTTACGCAGGCTCTCATAGTTGACTATGAACACGTTTGATATTGACTCGCCTCGGCCGTTCTTCAACTCTATGAAACGGTGCCAGTCGTAGCGGTTGCGGTCATCAAGGATTATTGCATCAAGGCCGGCGAATTTCTTGAACTCTCGCTGCCAATTTATTTTTAGCGACGCGGGACATATCACCAAGGTAGGGAAAGATTCGCCGTAGAGTTGAGCATCCCGATGTGCCTTGACCACCGCGCATATTGCTTGGAGTGTCTTGCCGAGTCCGGGCTGATCTCCAAAGATGCAACGCTTGTGGTCTAACGCATACCTCACTCCCTCCAACTGATATTGGTAGGGGTCAAGGAGCATGTAGTGTTCGCCATCAAATTGCCTCATGGGAGGTATGTCATAAACGACATCGTGCGTCTCGGTTGTTACTTTGACGCATGTTGCCTTTTTGATATTGACCGCCCATTGAGCAAAAGTGAAGACAAACCACCGGGCATCCTTTTCGGGATTGAGCGATTGTTTCTTGCCGACTGTCCAGACCCTGTCTTCTCTGTCCCATTTCGGTTCGCCGGGGATATAACGACCAATCCTCTTTATTTGGTCGATTAGGCGCCGGTCAAACTCAAAAGAAAGCCGGAAAGCCGAGGGAGTTTCAGTGATATACACAGGCTTCATATGTTATGCCACATGTTCTGCCTCCTGGCTTTCGGGCAAAGAGACATCATCAGTTGGGGTTGCGGAAGCAAACGGGTCATCGGGATTATCGAAGTTGAGTTCAGTCTGTTTAATTTGCCACTTGCGTTCGGTGATATATTGCTCCACCTCGTATATACATGCTTGCAATGCGGTGTCAAGTTCAGCGCATCGCTCGTAAGATTCGGTGTCGGGATTGAGCGCCGTGGCCGGAGCGCATAGGTTGAGGACTTTTGATGTGCGCAGGGGGCGCTTGCCGATGAGCGTTACCATCGGGTTGACATCATCTTCACTAATGGAGAAGCCCGTCACTTCAAGATAGCGGAGAGATTCTACCGTCTCGGCATCGTCAAGATTATACCAGTCGATGCGGTCTGCCTCTTTTTGCTCGGTGAGGTCGGCGAGAAAAGGGACGAGTCCGGCAAATGCGGCTTTAAGGTCTGGATGGCAGATGTTTTTGCCTTTGAGTGTTATATCATTTCCGTCCCGGTCATAGAACGACGCCTCGACTGTGCCGCCCTTGGCGATTTTTGCCTTGCGGATTTTAATGTCTGACATAGTGCGGTTGTATTATCTATTTTGGTATTCGTCAATAAAGTCGGCAAAGAAGCGATCCGCAGGGAGCGGGAGGTTTATTCCCCATTCCGTTGCCGCGTCTGCCTGAACTTTGTTTAGAAAGTTTGTCATTTGGAGAGAGTTAAGTGTAGAACTGCGTCCGGGTACCCATACAAGGCGATTTCCAATCATCACCTGACGAGAGAGGAACTTGGCCGCATAGTAGTCGTGCCAATCTTCTTTCGGTTGCCCCGTCTGTTCTTCCAGACACTTGAACCACATCCACATCAACGAGTTCTGCGGTATGGTGCGAGGCTTGGTCTTACGGACAATCTTCAACGTGTAGACCCCATTAGACAAGCGTGAGCATAGATAGTCGAATGACTTCTCCATGCTCACGTTGCCGTCTTTTTTCACGAGTTCAACTTCCATTTATTTACTGTCGGGGGAATGGCAGGTTCTCGGCCGTAGGCCCGTATGGATGTCCGCTTGGCGGTTGCTGATATTGCGGTTGTGCCTGTGCTCCGTATTGTGGACCATAGTTTGGCATTGCCCGATATTGCGGCTGTGGCGCAGGTGCCGGCATCGGTGTTGCTTGGTATGGCTGCGCTTGCTGTTGCGGTTGGAGTGATTCAATCTTCCATACGGTGCATTCGGTGTAGAACCTGCCGTTGTATTCTCTTGAAGATACGTCAAAAGAGAATTTAAGCCGTTGGCCGGGGGCGAGGTGTGCGCTGTAAGTCTCGACTTGCCTTGTCATCAGCGTAAGCGCAAGGTCCTTGGGGTACTGGTCGCCGTATGTGATGAGTATTATTTGCGTGGTGTAAGCATTGCCACGTTGAGATGTGCCCGATGTCGGTTGAAACACCTCTTTTATTGTTCCTATGATTTCCATATTAGTCTCGGAGTTTGATTGTGAAGCTGCCTTTGCGAGCGGTTTGTTTAAGGTATCGTTTGTAAAGGTCGGGATGCTCGTTCTTAAAGCGTGCGGCGTCGAACGTTTCTGCTGTACTGTCGCTGGCAATGGTGGCTTTGAACATTCCGCTATCCCACGACTTCACGGCGTTTGACTCCATCGCTTGACGGAGTCGTGATTTCATCTCGTCGAGAACTTTTTTTGTCTCATCCGCTTGGCGTGTGATTTGGTAAATCATCTGCACAAGCTCTTGCGGAATGAGCTGTACTTTCGGAGCAGGAACGAGTGCCGTTTCTCCAAGCAGGATTTTTGACACCTCGGCGCCATCGTAGATAAAGCCGTTATCGGTGTGTATCCACGGCACTGAAAGAAGCAGCTCGACGAGATTATCTGGTTTGCGTTCGATAATCCAAAATGCGCCGTCGGCGTGTCGCAGCCAATTACATGCAAGCCCCTCGACTTTGATTTCTGGATTTTGACGCTCAAAGAGGTAGGCATAGACCGACAATTGCCACGACAAATACTCTTGAAGTGCGGCCTCGCCACCGGGGTAATAGTTGAGGTTGTTGGTCTTGGTGTCAATCAGCCAAATGCCTTGCGTATCAACTTTCAGCCAAACATTGTCAATGTTGGATGCGTAGCGCACCTCATCGCTCACGGTGTACTCGTTTGCAACAGGTTCAAAGCCTTGGCGATGTCTGATGTAGGTTTCAAGCTCGTTTTCCACGTTCCAGAAATCGTCGCCCGGACCTTGCCGGAAGCGTTCGCTTTTCGGGTGCGCCGTCACTTTGATGCCGAGATTGTCGTATGCTTCAATGGCATGGTGGACGGCGGTTCCGTATTCGCCGGCACGAGGGATGGCCACGTTCTTGACAAACTCGCTGGCCTCGGGATATATTCCAAGTTGAAGGACTTGATGAATGAGCGACGTTATGCCGCTCATTCTCTTGTCCCCAAGACGGTAGCCGTGCGGATTTTCGCTGAAAACCACCGGCGATTGGGCAAGTGCTATTTCCATTAGTCAGGGAGTGATTGAAGTGCGGTTGCGATTGCCTTGTAGAACTCGCTGTTTTGGGCGCAAAGGGTAGGAGTGCTTTGGCTTATCTCATTCCAAAGGGAAGTTGCCTCGGCTTTGGTCTTGCATTGGTTAAGGCGAGTGAGCGCGGTTTGGAGTTGTGCGGCTGCGGAGATTGTGGTGTTTGATTGTCCTTTGAAAGTAGCCTCATTCCCACAAGCGGCGTTTGCGTCATCATCAGCGTCTGCCACAATGCCGAGGATGGCGCAGTAGGAGTAACGCTTGATATAGGTGATTGCCGAGCCAAGAGCCTGATAATCCACGCTATTGCCGGGAAGCGAGATAGGCAATTCTGATTTTATCCACTGGCCGCTTTTGTGGGTGAGCAGCGTGATAAGAGTCCAGTTACAGATGATTTGCGACACCGCGAGGCCATTTTCTTTGAGCGCCGGCGCGGCGGCTTCTGCACAGGCGGAGAGGTCGGCATACTTGAACTTGTATTTGCCGCCGGTCTTTGTCTTGACCTCGACCTCTTTGTTTAGTTTAGGCTGTTTAATTGAGCCTTGAAGAGCGGAGAGAGCGGCGGCAATCTCGTTGATTTCCGCGCTCATGAATGTCTGCTCCTGTGGGATTGTAGTGTTGTTTTCGTCCATGAAAAGGAGTTTTATTTGGTTTGACTTGTGTTTGTTTAACTACTGTAAAGTTATTGAAAATTAACACGTTATGCAAATTTTTGAGCTGCCATTTTTACACCTTAACGTTTACTGACATTTGCCGCCGCGTCTTCAAGTGCCTGGCGGAAATTATCAATGTCCTCGGGAAAAATATAAATGCAACTGCGTTTTTGATTGCGGGCGTTCATCTCAGTGATGGTGATGTATTCGGTTCCCTTTGAGTCTTCTCGTAAATCAAAGTAGTAGATTCGTGAGCCGGCGCTCACTGTTTGCTGATGTTTTGTCATAGCTCTGATGTGTTAGAATATTTGGTGAGAGAGGCAGGAATTGCACCTGCGAGGGGTGGGAACGCCGAAGCTGCGCCGCCATGCCTCTGTCACATGGCCTTTCTCTCCCGTGAGCCGGTCTTTCCCGGCTGTCATGGGTTGGCAATCCTATATCCAATTTATGTGTGGTGACGGAGGGCGCGACCCCTCGACCGTTGCGAAATTATCAGCAACCCTGCCGTGCCATATTTATCATCGACAGGCCGATTCCGTAGAAGCCACGCGGCATTTCCGTGGCAGTGTCGTCACCATTGCCCGGGGACGCGCCCCGGGACTGCTTTACGAAAAACACAACTTCGCGGCGCCATCACGGCGCGGCTCGTCTTATGTGGTATAAATGCTTGCATTTGCTTTTCCTCCTTTTTTTGGCCGCACTCTTGCGTGCCGGAGAGGCATGCCGTTATGTCCTCGCGGATTTTACGGCATGGAACATTGAAATTACTATTTATGAAAAAACTATATCATTAGGTGCCGGTCTTTCCCGGCGGTCAAGTTTTGAAGCACGCGGCCGACCCTCACGGGCTTGCCGTCGCAAAATGAATTGACACATATTTTTGCAAAATAAAGCCCGTCGCGGGCTTTTAGGAATTGAAAACCTAAAATCATTGGCGCCGGGGGCGAGGGTCGAACTCGCATCACCGCTATTGCCGGTCCGGACCGACAACTCCCCGGCTATTTTGTCACATAGGTATGCCTGCCTCGAAGCACGCCCATAGAAATATCCTCACTGCCTCGACGAAAAGAAATGCACCCGATATTATTCCGATTATAATCAGCAGAGTCCATGCCCGCTCTTTAATTTTCTTCATATTCATATTCGTTTTATTTTTGCAAGGGTCTCATATCACGGCAGTGTCTTAGAACCTGTTCCGCGTTGCAGAACCATTTGCCGTTTTGTCCCCCCGACCGTTTTTCACATTCGATGTCGCCTTTTTCAATCAATCTTTCAAGTTTACCTCTGCCGACAATTTCCTCGGCCTGTGTTTTGCTGAATGTATATCCGGCCATTACGGCGAATATGTTTTCAAGCAATATCTTCTCTCGGTTGACTTCCCGGATTATTTGTTGTTTCATCCTGTTATGAGATTCGTGTTACTATTGATTCTCTGTTTTTAAGGTCGGCGATTACGGACCAGCGGCGACCTTCGGAGCGTTCTACGGCCATGCCGCCGTTGCCGGTGGTTGACCGCAGGCTGTTATGTTTTGATATGGGAAAGCGGAGTATATCGCCGACATCCATCCCTCTTATCAGCGCGGCCAGGTCGCCACGCTTCAATTCGTAATCAATCGTTTTTTCCATATGATATTTTGTTTTAGTTTGCATTTGGAATTTGGTTAGGAATGGCGGCAGGTGTCGGTCCTGCATTGTCCACTATCGCCCGAAGGTTACGCCATTCTGAAAAAAACATTAACTTTGCGTTGCCAACTTAAAATTAATGATTATGAGAGTTAGAAAAGCCGGGGATTCGCCCACCATTGAAATGTGGGATGTCTCCGAAATCATGAATTATCTAAATTGTGACGAAATGAAAGCGAGAAAAATCATGGACGATTACCATCAAGAAAATGGCGGCTATGGTCCGGTAGAAAAAGCGCTCATACTTGACTACATTGAGCGGAAACAGCGAGAGGAGCGCGAACGTGAAGCTCGCTATCAATCAGACATCGCCAATGCCGAAAGCATTGCTGTTCTCAAGGAACAGGTTAAAGCCCTCAAAGAGTCATTTAAGTCATCTTCCGAAGATGCGAAGAAAGCGAGAATAAGAGCCGACATATCAAACGTCATTGCGTTGTGCGCCCTAATTGTCGCCATACTTGCCCTAATTTTGAAATAGCTGGGAACGGTAGATGGATTCGCACCAACGTCCTCTCGCTTAACTGGCGAGCGCTCTGCTTCTGAGCTATACCGTTCAATAATAATTATATCGTCGGCCTTAGGCCGTTGATAGGTTTCGTTACTCCGTCCGCCATATTGGCGGGCGTTCCCTCCTAATTGTCGGCATAAGCAAGGAGGGTTTATCTTATCGCGGACACGGCCTTCCGTGTCGCTCATCGTCGCATCGGCATCATCCGCTTGGCCTGACCGCTATGCGACGGAATTCCCGTAATGTCAATGTCCTCTTTTTTGTCGTTCCTCCGGGCGGAGTCGAACCGCCATTGCCGTTTGTCGGAGGAATCGCGCTCCTCTGAGCGCTTTTTCCGTTCGCAGTAATTATTGTCTTGAAAGATGTGTTTGATATGATATTGAAAACTGGTTCAAGACGATTGCCGTAACGGGTTTATGATGGTTTGGTTTGACTTAGCAGAGAGCGTCCTGGGCGATGACGGCGGTGAGCGATTTTAAAGCATTTTTCAGATGTTGGTTGTTTTTAAACTCCATGAACCAGCGGTCGCGCTCTTCTTTGGCTTTCTTTTCCGCCGATGCGAGCCTGGTTTCAAGTTCGGCTATATATGCGTCGCGTGTGTCAACTTCATCACGGTAGAGGATAGTGTCAATGAGGGTTGCCTGTTTGTATATGAATTCAGACTTCTCTTGCTCCCCGACGATGGTGTCAACGTCTTCATTGTTTTGGATAGATGCGAGTTGTGCGCCGATTTGGTCGAGGAGAGAAGAGATGCGTAATTGTGCGCTCTCATACTCGGGTGTAGGTTTGTATGCCATTTTTTTGCGGTGATTTAAGTGGGTAGGGGGATTAGCCCTTTCCCGGGTTAGCATTATTGATCGATTTAAATTTTGGAGATTCGGCTAAAAGTTTTATATTTGCTCTTAGTTTTGAACCACGATGCAAAGATAACTCTAATTAGAGTAATTTGCAAATCATACAACCCTAAAAAGAGTATTATTAACTTATATTAACATTTTCGCTATGTCATTGCCAGAAAGACTTCAACAAATTTTAAAATATACTCAACTTTCTGTTCGAGGGTTAGCGATAAAATGTGGTCTAAAACAGCAGACATTAGACAAACATATTAAAGGTATTTCGGAACCGAGTGCAATAACTCTTATAAATATTGCGATTGCATATCCCGAAATTTCAGGTGATTGGCTTTTGACGGGCGATGGAGAGATGATAAAAACTGCAACGATTACGGACATTGACCGCATCGCCTCTCTCGTAGACACAATTGCAACCCTTCAAAAAGCCCTCGCCGACAAAGACAAAACCATCGCTCTCCTCACATCCCAAATCGACCAACTAAAAAATCGGATCAACTAATGAAAAAGTTCGCTTTGTCAATTATCGTCGCTTCATTATGTTTACTTGCAGTCTTCTGTGTTTCTATCCCAAAACCCTCATATGAATCATCCGTAACGTATATTGACTACAGCTCAATAACATCCCAGACTGGAGTATTTCTTACTGAAGCCACCTCTCTTCCGCAATCTTATGATGGATTAGGCAGTGTGTCATCTTTTGTTCAAGATGGTTATGTTGTCACAAGCATAAAACAAGTCAATGATACAATCAATGACCCTCTATACGGACAAGTAATAACCAAGAAAAAGGATAAGGTCAAATACGGCGATTATAAAATTGCATCCCCGATTGAAGCGATACGCGTTGCTGCTCTTAAAGCAAAGGAAAAGGGCGCGAACGGTATAATTAAATTTGCAAGTTCAAACTATTCCAGGGGAACGAGTATCCTATGTTGTAACTGGAATGGCCGTTAAAATCAAATAATCTACAAAAGCAAATGAAAAAAGCACGTTGGATTATAGCAGCACTATTATGCCTGATTGTTTCGTCGTGTGGTTCTAATGATGAGCCGGAAACGCCAAACCTAACAGGCCCTTATGTGGCCAATATTGATTCCCACAATATTGATGCTAAAGACAGACTTGTAGAACAGTTAATCGGTGACTATACTAAATTCGGCACTAAATTAGAGTTGCTTATTAATTTCGGGAAGACTTTTATTGATTATGTGGAAAAATATAAAGGTACCAATTTGCCATTCATAAAAAATTATGTTTTCACTGATAACGAGATTAGAACTTTCCCAAACGAAAGTATGGTTTTTGATATCAAACCTAATTTTAATATTGGAGGTGCGATTGTTGAAATGAAAGTTGGTGTCCCTAAATATGATGAAAAGTTGCTAAATAAAGTCCGCAATAAGAAGGGATTTTACATTTATGGCAAAGTTGAAAATGTTGAAATTTACGGACATCAAATAGACTACTCCTATATCGAAACAATTGAGATAACATACTCTCCTGACGGATTTGATTTAATCCCTATGAGTGAAAAGTGATAACTAATCCCAAGTCAAGCCAACCAAACCCAATAATGGCATTAAGATGACCGAAACCTAAGAAACTTTCCGAACACTTGTCGGAAGAATTTAATCAATGGCAATAATTTATTGATTATCCGGATGTTATGGGCGTGGAGATAGTGACAATCAATTTTTTTTGTTATATGGTTTTGGGTTGCAAGAGGTGCGGGGATCAATCCTGAGGTTCGATGTGGACATATATTATGAGGTTGCTGCCAAATTCCTGTTCAAGCCGCTTCTCGACATTTGTCGCAATCTCATGGCCTTCTCTTACGGTGATGTCCGGCCGGACATGTATATTGACATCGATGATGATGGAATGACCGTTTTTCCTTGAACGCAGGTTGTGTACTATCATCACGCCCGGCACTTGCCGGATACATTCGTCCATTTTATTGATTGTATTTTCCGGCAATGATTTTTCAAGCAGTTCGTTCAACGGCGGAATCGCTATTTTTACAGCCGAGACGCAAATCATGGCTGCAATAATTATGGATGCGACCGGATCCATGATTCGCCACTGCGGTCCCATGAAAATTGCAAATGACACGCCAATCAAAGTGGCGATTGATGATATGGCGTCGCTGCGATGGTGCCACGCGTTGGCAATCAATGCCGGGGAGTTTATTTTTTTACCATAACCGATGGTGTAGCGGTAACAAAACTCTTTCAAGGCGATTGAGGCCGCTGCAATATAAAGGGTCCATATGCTCGGGCAAGGCAACATGGTGCCATTAAGCGACGATATAAGCAATGTGATTCCGTCAAAGCCTATCGCCACGCCTGCTCCAAGAAGTATTATGCCTATAATTGCCGTTGCTATCGTTTCAAATTTACCGTGCCCATAGGGATGGTCGGAGTCGGCTTTCTTATAGGAGGCCGCCACAAAGGCTATTACAATAAAGTCGGTAATAAAATCACTCATGGAGTGATAGCCGTCAGCAACCAAGGCGTCACTGTGGCCCCGATAGCCAAAAAACAGTTTCAAGGCTACCAAGACTGCATTTATCCATATTCCTACGATGGTAACCTTGCGGATTACTTTTACTGTATCGTTCATAGATGTTTTATTTTACAGCGGTATCGTAATGCGCTTATCGGCAGGGCTGATGTATTTTTGAAAAACTATGACAATAAGCGTAAGCAGCTCGGAGACGGGAATGGCTAACCACAGGCCGGAGATTCCGATTAAGTCGGGTAGCCAAAGAAGACATGGCACTACGAATATCATGCCGCGAAGCAGGGTGAATACAGTGGCCGTCAGGGCTTTGTTAATTGCCTGATAGTAGCCGATAAATGCAATGTTGAGCGCGAAGAATATGCCGCACATGGCAAATTTGGGCAACCCTGAGCAAGCGAGTTCAAATGCCTCTGTGCCGGGGTCTAAGAACATCATGACAAGATATTCGGCTCCTCCGGCAATGGACGCGACTTCGATGATTCCGCAAATCGCAGCCGCTATAAGCGCGGTGTGCAATGCCGTTTCGACACGTTTCATATTCCCCGCTCCGAAGTTGAAGCTGATAATCGGCTGTATGGCTTCTGATACCGAGTTGTTCACTGAGAAAAGGAACGGGAACAGATAACAGGCTATGCTGAACGCCGCCACTCCGTTATCGCCCAAGGCGCGGATAAAGACATGGTTGGCGGTAAACAGCATTACCGACATGGCCAGTTCGGTAAGCAATGTGGCAAATCCGATTTTCACGATTTCCCACGTTTGGCGTGCGGCATCGCATATCCCGGCAATGGAGAGTTTCAGACGCGCGAAATTCAGCACCTCCGAAAAGCGGAAGAAATATAGCACTGCCATTGAGCCGCCGAAAATACAGCTTATGGATGTTGCCATTGCGGCGCCTTTCACGCCCAGCCCGAGAGGGAAAATAAATATCCAGTCGAGTACGATATTGACGATGCCCGGAATTACATTGCAGAACATCGCATATTTCGGAGAGCCGTCGAGGCGGATAAGCATCATGCCGATAAGTTGGAACATGACGAAGACAATTCCCGGCAGCAGCCACACCAGATAATCAAGGCAATGTGATTTAAGCGTTGGGCTGCATCCCAAAAAGTCGACTATATTTTCAGCAAAGCAAAAACATAAGGTTGCAATGACGGCTATCAACAATATCCCGGCCGTAAACGCTTGCGTTACAATTCTGTCGGCCTCGCCGACATGCTTCTTTGCCATGCTGATGCTCGCCGCGACAGATGCGCCGATGCCAAACATCAGGCCCGTGCCGGACACTACGGAGAACAGCGGCGACACAATGCTGATTGCCGCTATGCCTGCCGGCCCTACTCCATGCCCGATAAATATGCCGTCGATAATCACAAACAGCGCGTCGAACACCATCGCCGCCAATGTGGGGAAGAAAAGTATGCGGAACAGCTTCGGGATATTTCCACCCCCGAAGTCGAGCCCTTTATGTCCGTTTTCCGGTTCCATTGCTGAAAAATTATTCTATAAATTTGCCCGTGACGCTGTCGGGATTGGATTTTATGTCGGCCGGCGTTCCGGCAGCGACAATCTCTCCGCCGCTTTTGCCGCCTCCGGGTCCCATATCGATTATATAGTTGGCATTGCGTATCACGTCGAGGTCGTGCTCGATTACTATAACTGTCGCGCCGGAGTCAATCAAATGACGGAAAACTTCAAGCAGAGTGCGCACATTCAGCGGATGCAGGCCGATGGTGGGTTCGTCGAAAACAAACACCGTATCGTTTTGTTGCCGTCCCATTTCAGACGCAAGTTTCAGGCGTTGCGCCTCTCCGCCCGAGAGGCTTGGAGTGGCTTCCCCAAGTGTAAGGTAGCCCAATCCCAGGTCGTTTAATGTGGAGAGCCGTGATGCCACGGTTTTGTAATCGGCCGCTGTTTTGATGGCGTCGGAGATATTGGCTGCCATGATAGAGGGCAGAGAGAACGACCGTCCGCTCTTTGTGTGACATTCCACCAGGCAGGCATTTCGGGAGTATCGGGAGCCGTGACATTCCGGACATGGTATATCCACATCCGGCAGAAATTGCACGTCAAGGCTCACCGTGCCTGTCCCGTCGCATACCGGGCAACGCAGCTTCCCCGTATTGTATGAGAAATCGCCGGCCTTGTAGCCGTATTTCTTTGCATCGGGCGTCTTGGCAAAAATCTTGCGAAGCTCGTCATGAATATTGGCATAGGTGGCCACTGTGGAACGCACATTAGCTCCGATCGGGGTTGAGTCGATGAGCTTTACTCTCTCAATTCCCGGCGCGTCTACGGAATTCACATTCTCGGGCAGCTGCCCGTGATTTACCGATGCTTCAAGCGCCGGCACAAGGCTTTCGAGAATCAGCGTGGTCTTTCCCGAGCCCGACACGCCGGTCACCACAGTAAGCCTTCCTTTCGGGATATCGACTTCCAATGGCTTCACGGTATGTATTTGTGATGTAGACAAGTGTATTGTCCCTTTTGCAAACATGTCGTCGGCGGAAATCTCAGGAATCACTTTGTCAGTGACTCTTCCCGCGAGGAAAGGGCCTATTTGGGAGGCCTTGTCGTCCTCAATATCTTTAACAGTGCCTTGCGCCACAATTTCACCGCCGTCGGCTCCTGCCCCCGGGCCCATTTCCACAATCCAATCGGCGTGCCCGAGGATTTGAGTGTCGTGGTCGACAAGCACGACAGAGTTGCCGTCGGCAACGAGGTCGTCCATTACGCCGGTGAGCCCCGCTATATTGGCCGGATGCAGGCCGATTGACGGTTCGTCGAGCACATAAAGGACTCCCGTAGTGCGATTTCTGACAGCTCGGGCAAGCTGCATGCGCTGACGTTCGCCCGTCGAAAGCGTCGACGCAGCACGGTCAAGGCTCAGGTATCCGAGGCCAAGGTCGATAAGGCGGCGTGAGGTGGAAAGAAATGACTCGCATATGCTTTGAGCCATAGGGCGCATATCCTCAGGCATCAAACCGGGCACTTTCTTGACCCATTCGATACAGTCTTCCAATGTCATCATGCACACATCCGCGAGATTCACGCCGGCTATCATGGGCGCGCGGGCCTCCTCCGACAGGCGTGTGCCGTGACATTCGGGGCACACGCCTTGCTTGAGAAATTTTTCCACGCGAGCCATGCCCTTCTCGTCTTTAACCTTGGAGAGCGCGTTCTCGACGGTAGCCACAGCGCTATAATATGTGAAATCCAGCTCGGTGGCCACGTTGCTTGTCTTGGCTTTATAGAAAATGTGCTTTTTCTCCATCGGACCATCATATACAATCTCCTTCTCCTTGTCGGAAAGCCGGTTGAAAGGAACGTCGGTCCTTACACCCATTGCCCGGCACACATCGGTCATCAGCGTCCACATAAGGCTGTTCCATGGAGCCACGGCGCGTTCGTCGATGGTCTTGCTCTGATCCGGGACAAGGGTCGAGCGGTCAACTGTCATAATCACTCCTGTTCCATTGCACCGGCGGCAGGCTCCGGCGCTGTTGAATGCCAAATCTTCCGCTCCCGGTCCGTAGAAATGCGTGCCGCACTTTTCACACACGAGCTCCTTTTCGGCCGCGACGTCGAGAGTGGGAACATGATAGTGTCCGCATTGGGGGCATTTGTGCGAAGCAAGACGCGAGAACATAAGGCGCAGGCTGTTGAGCAGCTCTGTGCCTGTTCCGAAAGTGCTTCTGATGCCGGGCACGCCGGGTCGCTGATGCAATGCTATCGCGGCAGGGACATACATTATGTCGTCGACCTGCGCCTTGGGCGCTTGTGTCATGCGCCTGCGCGTGTAAGTCGACAGCGCTTCCAGATAGCGGCGCGACCCCTCCGCATACAGCACGCCAAGAGCCAAAGAGGATTTCCCCGAGCCGGATACGCCGGCGATTCCAACGATTTCGCCGAGCGGGATATCTACATTTATATTTTTGAGATTATGAACTCTTGCTCCACGGACAAGAATCTTATCGTGATCAGTCATATAACGTACAGCGATATATAAAATGCTTTTGCAAAATTAATGATATTATATCAATAAACAAAAATGGGAACAAGCTGAAAAGTCGGTGCATGTAATCGCGTAGCGATTCGGAAAGAAATTTGTGAAATTCGTGCAATATGTGAAATTTGTGTACCCCGGAGCGCGGTCGCGCTCTTTTTTTACCACGAATTACACAAATTTCGCGGATTTCACAAATTATTTTGAATCAATCATGTAGGAACACAATCCTCCGGATTGTGAAAAATATAATCACAATCCGGAGGATTTGAACCGCACCCCAAAAGTTAGACACAAAACTTTTGGGGTGCATTATGTATAGACACCATAACTTTGAAGAACGACTTAATGTAGTAAGTCGACTTATGTCAGGCGAGCCCATCACGGCTTTATGCA